>Ga0163150_10000790_pt1 | contig 56996 bp, 57 predicted proteins | sample OliLakLV19P2IB_FD_148628 | JGI IMG/M metagenome (GOLD analysis project Ga0163150, IMG submission 148628) | Freshwater microbial mat bacterial communities from Lake Vanda, McMurdo Dry Valleys, Antarctica - Oligotrophic Lake LV.19.P2.IB | ecosystem: Environmental > Aquatic > Freshwater > Lake >...
ACCCCAATCAACAGCGCCCGTCGCGCCGCCTCGCGATGGGCGGCCAGGACATGCGCCCCCGCCACCGAAATCGCTGCCGCCAGCACCGCAGCGTCATCGGTAAAGCCCACAATCGCCAACGCATCGGGGATAGCATCGAGTGGCATCACGAAATAGGCCACCGCCCCCAGCAATGTTGCCCGCGCGAAAAACGGCGTCGCGGGATCGACCGCGCAATAATACGCGGCCACCAAATCTTCGGCAAACGGGATGCGCCCGATCAGCCGCCGCAATTTGCGCCAAAAACCTTCACGCACGATGCGCTCGTGACGCACCACAACGGCGGGCAAATACATATCGTCCGGCGACTGCACCATGTCGATTTCACTCCTGCGGCCATCTGGCCTTCCGGCATCTTCGCCGCTATGAAGACGCCAAGGTTAACCCCCATCCTAGCAGAAAGACACATCCCATGCAGCTTAATCGATCCGTCACGGCGGTCATCACCGGCGGCGCCTCCGGTCTTGGTGAAGCCACCGCCCGCGAACTGGCAGCGGCCGGCGTCCGCGTCGCCATTTTCGACCGCGACAAGGCCAAGGGCGAGAAAGTCGCCAGCGATATTGACGGCGTTTACTGTGAAGTCGACGTCACCAGCGAGCAAAGCGTCATCGACGGCTTCGTCAAGGCCCGCGCCGCCCTCGGCCAGGAACGGCTCCTCATCAATTGCGCCGGCACCGGCATCGCCATCAAGACCGCTTCCCGCAAAAAAGAATCCAAGGAAATCGCCCCCCACCCGATCGAACATTTCGACCGCATCATCCAGATCAACCTAGTGGGCACCTTCCGCTGCATCGCCAAGTCCGCCGCAGGCATGCTGTCCCTTGATCCCATCACCGAAGACGGCGAGCGCGGCGTCATCGTCAACACCGGCTCGGTCGCCGCCGAAGACGGCCAGGTCGGCCAGGCCGCTTACTCGGCCTCCAAGGGCGGCATTGTCGGCATGACCCTGCCCATCGCCCGCGACCTGTCGCGCGACGGCGTCCGTTGTGTCACCATATTACCGGGCCTCTTCAACACGCCCTTGCTGGCCGGCGCGCCTGAAGACGTCAAGAAAGCCCTCGGCGCCCAGGTGCCGTTTCCAGCCCGCCTCGGCCACCCGTATGAATTCGCCAAGCTCGCCCGCCACATCTGCGAGAACTCGATGCTCAACGGCGAAGTGATTCGCCTCGACGGCGCCATCCGCATGGCGCCGCGCTAATGCGCCGCTTGCCCATCGCAGGGTGCGCCGCTATTTTCGCTATTCAAAGCAAGGAATTTTCACATGAATCGTAACGTCGTCATTGGTGGCTTTGCCGCCGTCTTGTTGCTGCTCGTTGCCGCGACCTATCTGGTTTTCTTCAACGGGCGCTCGTCAACAACCGGGTCCGACCAGGCAAATCTGCAAGACCAAGGCCCCGTCACCCTCAATCCGGTGGCCGTGATCACCGAACACTCCGCCAACCAATCGGAAGACGGCCGGCGCCTGACTCTGGGCTTCACCAATTTCGAATTGTTGGCCAAAGCCGGTGAAACAACCTCTGCCGTGTTCTCAACGACCTGGCGCCTGAAGGTCGGACCCGATGATCGCGTCGTCGTCGCCGCCGCCACGCTCAACGGCTTCATGAAGTCTGCGGGCACGCCGCCACCTGCGCCCGCACCGGCTCCGGTCACGGTACCGCCAGCCACCGCTCCTGTGGATCCCGCAGCCGTCACGCCACCAGCCCCGGCAGCACCCGCCGAACAACCAGTCCAACCCGCGACTCCATCTGCACCCGCTCCGGTCGCCGGCGACGGCGTGGCGCGTGTCATCGTCGCCTTGGGCAGCGAAGCCACCGTCACCGAATGGCGCGACGCTGCCGGCACCGGTGCCGATCGCAAGGTTTCGAAGGCGATTTCATACGCAGGCGCCTCAGCCGATCTGCGCAACGGGGGCACAATTCCCGTCACCATCACCGTAGAATTATCGGGTGGCGCTTCCGCTGAAACTCTGGCCAAGCTCAATAGCATCGAACTTCAGCTGTTCGTCGAAAGCGCGCCAGTGCCACCCCCTGTCGCCGAACCGGTGCCCGCCACGCCACCGCCGGCTATCGACACCGGCTTGACGCCAGCACCAACACCGCCGCCAGCAGCAGATGCCCCAGTTCCGGCGACGCCATAAGCGCTTAAATTTTGGCGGCCACATCCATGGCGCGGGCAAGTTCGACGTCTTTCAACGTCAAGCCGCCCGCGTCATGCGTCGTCAGCAAAACGTTGACGGTTTTGTAGACATTCGACCATTCCGGATGATGGTCCATCCGCTCCGCCACCAGGGCCGCCTTGGTCATGAACCCGAACGCCTCGACGAAATCCGCAAACACGAATGTCCTGGTCATCGCGTCGCGTCCGGCAACTTCCCGCCAGCCGCTCAATTCCGCAAGCGCGGCCTCGCGCTGCGCTCGATCAAGTTTTTCTGTCACAAGCCTCTCCCAATTTGCCCCGATCCTAGTCTATCTTCGCCACGAGCAACACTGATCGCGAGGCTGCCATGTCAACCGAATCTGTTTATGAACTCACGGCGCCGACTTTGGACGACATTGAATCGCTGGCCCACGATATCTACGACCGGCTGCCTGACAAATTCCGCGCCCGCTGCGGCCAGATTCTTTTTCGCATCGAGGACCTGCCCGACGAAGACGTCTCAGCCGAACTCGAACTCGAATCGCCCTACGATATTCTGGGCTTGTTTCAAGGCACCGGCATCACCGAGCAGCAAGACAGCGCCACCGCCCCCAGCGAACCCAACATGGTGTTTCTCTATCGCCGCCCGATTCTGGACGAATGGGCCGATTCCGAAATCACCCTTGGCGATATTCTGGCCCACGTCATCGTGCACGAGATCGGCCACCATTTCGGCTTCTCCGACGCAGACATGGAACGCATCGAAGCCGAAGTCATCGAAGGCTGATCAGGTCAACGCGTAGGAACTTTCCAGTCGATACACGCTGCCCTTCGACGATTGGTGGCTGGAATAAAGTCCGAACACCTTGACCGCGAATTGTCCGCTGTCGAACAGGCTGTGGTGGGCCACAAACTCCTGCACCTTCGCCAGGGGCGCATCCTTCAGCCGCGCCAACGTGACGTGCGGGGTATACTTCCGGGTCTCTGCTTCAAGTCCCATGCGCTGGAGGGCGCTTTCGATCTTGGCAACCAGGCGCACCAGCCCCTCGCTGGCGGCAACGCCCGCCCACAGCGAGCGGCCTTCGCGGCCGCCGAATTCGCCGGCACCTTTAAGTGTCAAGTCGAACCCGTGGGCAGACAGTCCGCACAAAACGCCATCGACATCATTGGCCGTCGCTCCATCGACATCACCGATAAAGCGCAGCGTCAGATGCAGGTTTTCCATGGGCGACCACCGGGCGCCCGGCACGCCGCCTTGCATCAAGGACAGCCGCAACCTCACCTGCTCGGGAATATCAACCGCAACGAACAACCGGATCATGGCAAACTAAGGCGCAGGGTTTGGCTGCGCGTGATGCGCCGCGTCGATGGCTTTTTCAAGGTCGTCGCTCCAACGCACGTTGACGCTAGCAATGTCGGTTTTCAATTGCTCCATCGTCGTCGCGCCAATGATGTTGGACGTCACAAATGGCCGAGTCGTTACAAACTGAAGCGCCAGCTGCCCGGGATCGATGTCAAATTTTCGAGCGATCGCAATATAACGGTCAATCGCCGGTCCCGTCTCTGGCCTCTCGTAACGCTGCAGCCGGTTGAACAAAGTCTTGCGCGAATTTTCAGGCAGCGCGCCATTTTGATATTTGCCCGTCAGATAGCCCTGGCCCAGCGGCGAATAGGCCAGCAGTCCAACCTGTTCGCGATGGGCTATTTCCGCCAAACCAATTTCAAAAACGCGATTGATCAGATTGTACGAATTCTGAATCGATTGCATGCGCGGCAAGCTCTTGGCAGTTGAATGGCGCAGAAATTCCATAGTCCCCCACGCCGTTTCGTTGGAAAGACCAACGAAGCGAATTTTGCCCGCCTTCACCTGCGTTTCCAGCGCGCCCAGAATATCTTCTATCGGCACCGTGGAGCCCTCAAGGTGCTTGTAGGCAAGTCCAGTCGCGCCAAACATCGCCACCGGCCTGTCCGGCCAATGCAGCTGGTACAAATCGATGTGGTCCGTGTTCAGGCGTTTCAGACTTGCATCTACCGCCTCCCCGATCTGCTTGGGTGTTTGTTCGCTCGGCGCGCCATCTTCACGCAACCAGGTCATGGGTGAGCGCCCCGCAACCTTGGTCGCCAAAATCACTTTGTCGCGTGTACCGCGCGCTTTGAACCACGAGCCGATGATTTTCTCGGTAGCGCCTTGCGTCGCGGGCTTTGGTGGCACCGCGTACATCTCTGACGTATCAATAAAATTGATACCTTTCGAAAGCGCATAGTCCATCTGCTCATGGCCATCGCGCTCGCTGTTTTGCTCGCCCCAGGTCATGGTGCCCAGGCACAACGCGGAAACTTTGACGCCACTGCGCCCCAACTCACGATAGTCCATGTTCATCCCCAGTCATTTCGAAATTACGGTGTGGGCGCGTTAGCAGGTTTTGCCTTGATTTGGCCAATCAGTTTTTCGACAAAGGGCAGTATCCGGCGCACGATCACCTGGCTGCCTTTTTCATTCGGATGAATGCCGTCTGCCTGATTGAGTTTCAGATCCGCCGCCACCCCGTCCAGAAAGAACGGGTAAAGCAGTACTTTGTGCCGTGCCGCAATTTCGGGATAAAGCGCATCGAAGGACGCCGCATATTCCGCCCCCAGATTGCGTGGCGATTTCATACCCGCCAGCAGCACAACAATGCCGCGCCTTTTCAGGTTCAAAACCACCCAATCGATATTCTTGCGCGTTTCTTGCACATCCAGGCCACGCAACGCATCGTTGGCCCCCAGCTCCACGATAGCGCCGTCAACCGGTTCGGCCAAAGCCCAGTCCATGCGTGCAAGCCCGCCTGCCGACGTATCGCCCGACACGCCGGCGTTGACGACCACCACATCGTAGCCTTTGGCGCGCAGTTTGGCCTGCAAAATGGCGCAATAATCCGTGCCAGGAGGCAGGTTGTAACCTTGGGTAAGACTTGTACCCAGCGCCAGAATTTTGATGGGTTTTGCCGCAGCCGACTCAATTCCGTTGATTCCCGCCAAAAAGCCAGCAAAAATCAGCCAAAGTGCCCAAAGCATTTTGACGTCACCCCGCCCGTTCAAAAAACGGGTTTCCTTTCTCACGCTATTTGTTGGTAATCCGTTGCGCATGCTGCGCTCGCTGAACACTGACCCGATCCTCCGGCTGGAAGCCGTCAAACTCACACTCATGAGTCTGGCGGGTCCCGTCAATATCCTCAATGGCATCGAATTGGTGATCCGCCAAGGCGAGGCCGTAGGATTGGTGGGGCCATCCGGCTCAGGCAAATCGACCATGTTGATGGTCATGACCGGCCTTGAGCGCCCTACGACGGGAAAAGTGACCGTCAAGTCGCAGCTTCTCTCCGCCATGTCCGAAGACGAAGCCGCGCGGTTCCGCCGGGGCAACGTGGGCATCGTCTTCCAATCCTTCCACCTCATTCCAACGATGACGGCACTGGAAAACGTCGCGGTGCCGCTCGAATTGGCCCTCATGCCCGACGCGTTTGCCACCGCCAAACAGGAATTGATCGATGTGGGCCTTGGCCATCGACTGGACCATTACCCAAGTCAGCTGTCCGGTGGTGAACAACAGCGCGTTGCCCTCGCTCGCGCGTTGGCGCCGCGGCCAAGCCTCCTTTTTGCCGATGAGCCTACTGGAAACCTGGATGGACGAACGGGCGCCGAGATCATTGAAATGCTGTTCAAGCTCCAACGCGAACGCGGCTCGACGCTAATTCTCGTAACCCATGATGAGGCCTTGGCAAAACGCTGTGACCGGATTGTCCGGCTGCGCGACGGAAAAATCGAATCAATTGAAGACGCTGTTCAGCCCGCTCCCGAACCCGTCGTTGTGTTTGCGCCGGTCGTCATGCTGCCAGAGTCTGAGCCCGCCGCAGCCCTCGCCCCGGTTGCCTTGGTTCCCGATCAAGCGCAACCCGAGCAGGCCTCATATCCAGATCAATCTGACCTAACTGAAAAAGCTGAACCGGCTACCGGAGATGCACCACCTCCGGTCCCCGAGGGCGAAACCGTCGTCACAGAAGTTCCCGGACAGCCAGTTGCTCCGGCAATGGCCGCCGTTGCCGAATGATCAAGCAGGCTCAAGTTGCATTGATGCTAGCTCGCCGCGAATTGCGCCAGGGGTTATCGGGGTTCCGCATTTTTCTGGCGTGCTTGATTCTGGGGGTGGCGTCGATCGCCAGCGTGGGCTCGCTTTCAGAAGCGCTTTTGGAGGGTCTGTCAATCGAAGGTCAACGATTGCTCGGCGGCGATGCCGAAGTGCGCGTCACCCAGCGCGAAATTGGCGACCAGGAACTTGGATGGTTGAAGGCCCAGGGACGTGTTTCGATGATTGCCGAAACCCGCGCCATGGCAACAGTGCCGGGCCAGAATTCGCGCTCGATTGTCGAGCTCAAAGCCGTCGACCGGTTTTATCCACTCTATGGCGTCGCCGACGTTTCGCCGCGTCAGCCCTTGAGCGAATTGTTCGCCAATCGCGAGGGCGTTTTTGGCGCCGCCGTTGACGAAAGACTATTGACAAAGCTGGGCGTAAAACGCGGCGCGGTTGTCAAAATTGGACATACGTTATTTTCATTGCGTGCACTTGTTCGCCAGGAGCCAGATCGAGTGGCCGGTGGATTTTCAGTCGGTCCGCGCGTTTTGATATCGGAGTTCGCCCTCAGGGCGACGGGGCTCATACAACCGGGAAGCCTGATCAACTTCTCGTACCGTGTTGCGCTGCCGCCGGAAGCGACATCGCGCCAGGGTGTTGCAGATTTTGTCAAGCTGACCAGTGACAGATTTGCCGAAAAAGGCTGGCAAGTCCGCGATAGGTGGAATGCGGCTTTGGGCGTACGCCGTTTCATTGAACAGGTCGGCGCTTTCTTGACGCTTATCGGACTGACGGCTCTGGTGGTTGGCGGCGTCGGCGTCGGCAGTGCGGTAAAAGCCTATCTTGACCGGCGGCGCGACGACATTGCCACACTGAAATGTATTGGCGCCAGCGGGCGTTTCATTTTCTTCATGTTCCTCTGCGAAGTCATGACACTCGCACTCTACGGTGTCGCAATCGGGTTGTTGCTCGGCATCGCGCTGCCCTTTGTGATCGGGGGGCTGCTGAGCGGGGCTTTGCCATTCCGAGCAGAGTTCGACATCTACATGACGCCGGTAATATCGGCGGCCTCGTTCGGTTTGCTCACCGCGCTGGCGTTTGCAATTTGGCCACTGGCCCGCGCAAGGGAAATTTCTCCAGCGGTGATGTTTCGTGACCTGGTCACGCCATCCCGCAGTTGGCCCGCCTGGCCTTATGTCATTGCCACTGTTTTCGCGCTCACTCTTTTGGCGGCGTTGGCAGTCCTCCTCACCCCCAACATCGAGTTGGCAGCAGGCTTTGCGCTGGGCGCGGTCGCCGCCTTCGCCATACTGCGCGGAACAGGCTGGGCTTTGATGTGGATAGCACGCCACGTCCCGCGTCCCAAATTCATGATGGCGCGCCTCGCGCTTTCCAATATCTATCGGCCCGGCGCACCAACACCCGCCGTCATTTTGTCTCTGGGACTTGGGTTGACTTTGCTGGCGGCGATTGCGTTGATTGACGCCAACATTCGCCGGGTCATCAATGAAGAAACACCAGCCGAAGCACCAAGTTTCTTCTTTGTCGACATTCAGACGAACCAGGTTGAAAAGTTCAGAAAAATAATGAACGGGCAAAAGGGCGTGTCGGAGCTGACCGTCGTGCCGATGATTCGCGGACGCATCGTCAAGCTCAAGGATGTAACGGCCGAAAAAGCCGTCGTCGCGCGTGAAGCAAGATGGGCATTGAATGGGGATCGGGGCCTGACGTACGGCAATCCTCCGGGCGCGCGCAATCAGGTTGTCAAAGGCTCGTGGTGGCCGAAAAATTACAAGGGTCCGCCATTGGTCTCATTCGACGCCAATCTCGCGGCCGGAATGAACCTGGACGTCGGCGACACGATAACGGTGAATATTCTTGGCCGCGAGTTCACATTGAAAATTGCCAACACAAGGCGCGTCGATTTTTCGAGTGCGCGCATGAACTTCATCATGATCGTCTCGCCCGGCGTGCTGGAAAAGGCACCGCATGCGCATTTGGCCACCGCCCGCGTCACGCTGGACCAAGAGGACGACGTCGAGCGTACCGTCTCGTCGGCGTTCTCAAACGTGTCGGTCATCCGCGTCCGTGAAGCGCTCGAGACGGCAAGCGAACTCGTCCAGCAACTAGCCAGCGGCGTCCGCGCCGCAAGCCTTGTCACCCTGTTGACCGGTTTGCTGGTACTTGCCGGCGCCCTGGCGGCTGGACACCGGCATCGGCTATTCGATGCCGTCGTGCTCAAGGTCTTGGGCGCCACAAAAGGCCAGGTGATGACCACCTATTTGATGGAATTCGCCGTGTTGGGGTTGGGGGCGGGCTTCGTTGCTGCAATTTCGGGCACCTTGGCGGCCTGGGCCGTTGCCTATTTCGCCATGAACACGACCTTTCAGCCTTCCATGCCAACCCTGGCCGCCGTCATCATCGGTGGCGCGCTGGCCGCCATGGGACTGGGCATTGCCGCGACCTGGACCGCCCTCTCGACACCGGCGGCGCGCACGCTTCGTACCGCCTAAACCCTTAATTTTCCCTGAATAAGCGATAAAACCGGACGATAAAAGTGCCTGCATACATTGTCTTGAAAAAACCGTAGAACAACCCGATATTATACCAGCATTACAAAGGGCCTCGCGACGAGGCTAACCGTAAAAGGGTTCAACACATGGCCGACAACAACATTCCAGCATATCAAACCCGTCCAGTCGCGGGGACCTATGACCAGGCCATCGATCAAGGCCTGCGCACCTACATGCTCAGCGTCTACCAATACATGATGTTGGGCTTGGGCGTGACCGGGCTGATTGCATATTTTACGTCCGTCACCCCGGCATTGTTCAACGCGATCTACGGCACGCCCCTCATGTGGGTTGTGATGTTTGCGCCGTTGGGCATCGCGTGGTTCGCTTTCGGCCGCATAGACCGTATGTCGGCATCGACGGCGCAAATGTGGTTTTGGGCGTTTGCTGCCATAATGGGCCTGTCGATGGCGTCCATTTTCAAGATCTATGTTGGGGAAGACATTGTCCGGGTTTTCTTCATCACCTCCGCGACCTTCGGCGCCCTCAGCCTTTATGGATACACAACCCCGCGCAGCTTGAGCGCCTGGGGCTCATTCCTGATCATGGGTGTTGTCGGTCTGCTCATCGCTTCAGTCGTCAACATTTTCATGCAATCGAGTGCACTGAGTTTCGCCATTAGCGCCATCGGTGTTTTGGTTTTTGCAGGCTTGACGGCCTACGACACCCAACAAATCAAGGAAATGTATTCGGGCAGCGACGACAGTGAGACCATGAGCAAGAAAGCAATTGTTGGTGCCCTCAGACTCTATATGGACTTCATCAATTTGTTCATCATGCTGTTGCGCCTGTTGGGCAATCGCGAATAACCCTGGCCGCAAAGCACGACTTTCAGGCCCCGGACGCCCACTGGCTTCCGGGGCTTTTTCATGCGCCCACCAGCGTGAGACGGTGTGCCTGCACATGTAAAAAACGGAGTGATTTCGAATGAACGCCTATTCCACCAATTGCGGCCGCTTGGGTTCAAGCACCCGCAACACCTGCGCAAGTTCATGACCCCGCTTGAGAATGTGCCCACCGGGCGCGACTACGCAATACAGCCCGTGCTCGCGCCGCCGTTTGGGATGTTTCTCGATCCGGTAAAGTGGCATTTCAGAGCTACGCCTGAACACCGCAAAGACAGCCGCCTCACGCCCCATCCCGATCGCATAATCCCGCCACTCGCCTTGAGCCACCATGCGCCCATACACCGACAAAATGACGTTTAGCTCCCGGCGATCAAACATCACCTCTTCCCCCCGCTGCGGCGAGGAGGCGCCCGTGTCGTCGCTTCGTGGCGCCGGGCGCTCGGTTTCACGAAAATTGACTATGGTTTCATCGGTCATTTCCAACGCAAAAGTCTCAACCGGCAATCGCCGCTTGGCAAGCAGGATCAGCGCTTGCGGCACATGAAAATACCATCGGCAAACGGCAAAAGCACGGTATCGACCCGTTGATCTGCCTTGATTTTGCTGTTCAAAGCCCGAATGGCCGACGTGTCCGGGCTGGTGTCAGAAAGGTCGGCGACCTTGCCCGACCACAAAACATTGTCGATCGCGATCAACCCACCCGGCCGGACCAACTTCAACATTCGTTCGTAATAGGCATCATAATTGGCTTTGTCGGCATCGATAAAAGCAAAATCATAATGGTTTGCCGCGCCATCTTTTAACATCCGCTCCATCGTTTGAACGGCGGGCGCCACATGACCAGTAACCTTCCGCTCCTGGCCCGCCAACCGCCAATAGCCTCGTGCCGTTTCCATGTAGTCTTCGCTGATATCCAAAGCGTCGGCATGACCATCATCAGCCAAGGATAATGCAACACTCAGCGCGCTGTAGCCTGTAAATGTACCCACTTCGATATAGCGTTTGGCGTTCATCAATTTCGCCACAAGTCCCATGAATGCACCCTGTTCAGGGGCGATTTGCATGATTGAAACGCCGCCCATCGCAGCCGTGTCCTCCCGGCATTTTTTCAAAGCAGGATGCTCACGCACACCCACATCAACGGCGTAGTCGAATACCGCGTCGCCAAAACTCACGCTCTTGCGCATTGAAATCTCCTTTTTTCCATGACCGGGAAAGGTTAAACACTTGCAGTCTGCGGGCCAAACTTGCATTCCTCGCTCAATTTCGAAAATGTGAAGGCAAATGCCGAACCAGTCACTCACCCAATATCCCAGTGATCGTCCGTTGCACGCCGCCTACGGCGCCTGCAAGGATATTGCAAGTTTTGTGGGATCTACGCTGCGACCGCCATGCGCCCCGCCTGTCGAAAACGTGCCGCGCGGCGATGGGCATACTGTGCTCCTATTCCCGGGGTTTCTGACCGGCGACTGGGCGACAAAGGGTTTGATCAATTGGCTGCGCGATGCCGGTTACGACGCGCGCGGTTGGGGACGAGGGCTGAATTGGGGACCTACCCCGGTGGCACTGTCGCGCTGTGCCGCGCTTGTTGATGAGGCTCACCAAAGAACGGGCCGCAAGGTCAGTCTGATCGGACGAAGCCTCGGGGGATTATTCGCCAGGGAATTGGCAAAAGACTCTCCCGCTAAAATCGTACGGGTCATCACTTTGGGCACCCCGGTGCTTTTCCCGGTCAAAACGCCTTTGTCGCCGTTTGCGGAAGCCCTCTCTGCAGGTTTCGATCCCTCTTTCACGACCCGAGCTGCGGATCTGCACCGCAATCCGCCAGTCCCAGTCACCGCATTCTACACCAGATCCGATGGCATCGTGCCGTGGCGCTCATGTTTGATCGAAGAGACCCCGGCCTCAGAAAACATCGAAATTGACAGTCCCCACACCATCATGGGTTCGAACCCGGTCGCGATGCGCATTATTGCTGAGCGGTTGGCAGCGCTTCCCGCCTGATTTCGTGATTTCTGACGGGCCATTCAGCATCAACTCGCAATCTCGTGAATCGGGGTCATAGTACCGCCGCATTTCCGCCCTTGCGCCGCCGTTTTGGGAGGTCATCTTCATACGTACCGGTTGGTTCGGTGGTGCGGCGAAGGCCCCGGATCATCAGCCCCCAGCCCCCTCGCGGCTTTATCCGCACCCCGGGCCAACCGGAGTTTTTTGAAAGACTGACAAAGACTTGCTCCAGACTTGGTGTAAAACCCTCCCTCGCCAACCAAAGCGCGAGGGAGGGTTTTTTTATGCGCCTGTCAGGACGAGTAGCGGTTGTCACCGGGGCCGCTTCTGGCATTGGCCATGCCTGCGCTCAGCTGTTTGCAAATGCCGGTGCACGCGTTCTTGCCGTGGATTTGCCAGGCAGGAATTTGGGCAGCGTCCACAAGATGCAAGGCACCATCTCACTGTTGGAAATCGATGTCTCAGCTGAAGGTGCCGCCGCCAAAATCATCGAAGCCGCCACCAAATCGCAAGGCCAACTCGACATTGTCATGAACAACGCAGGCATGGCGTCGAACGCCTTGGCAGAAGAAATGACACGCGAGGTCTGGGACCGCACCCTTGCAGTCAACCTGACCGCGCCTTTTCTGATCTGTCAGCAAGCCATTCCGTTTCTGAAGAACAGCAGGGCAGGGCGGATCATTAACGTGGCCTCGGTCATGGCCGATGGCACAGACTATGGCCTTTCAGCCTATTGCGCCTCCAAAGCGGGGGTAGCGGGTCTCACCCGCACGCTCGCCCTCGAACTTGGCAAGTTCAACATCACCGCCAACTATCTGCTCCCGGGGGCGATCCGCACTGGCATGACCCGGCCGCTGTGGGAGGCAAGGCCAGACATCGCTGACATTTGGGCAAAAAAATCGGCGCTTCGCCGTTTGGGAGAACCTCAAGACCTGGCGCGCGCCGCGCTCTTTCTGGCGTCCGATGACGGGGCTTTTGTGACCGGCCACGGTTTGAACGTCGATGGCGGGTTAATGTTGAGGGTTTGAACCTTTTTGTACACTTGCGGTTGCACTTGCTTTTGCGTATTTGCTGGGCTCACAACTCAACTCGATATCTATGGCGGGTAAGCCAGCAATTCCATGATCATTATAGAAGATTTAGTCCGGCGCTTTGGTAGTTTTACAGCCGTAGGCGGGATTTCGCTGCGTGTAAAAAAAGGCGAAGTGTTGGGCTTTCTGGGACCCAACGGGGCCGGCAAGTCAACCACCATGAAAATGATCACAGGCTTTCTCGCTCCCAGCGAAGGCCGCATCTCCGTTTGTGGTCACGACATCGTGGAAGAACAGTTCGAAGCGCAGAGTGCAATTGGCTATTTGCCGGAAGGTGCACCTGCCTATCCCGACATGACACCCGTACAATTTTTGTCGTTTATAGCCCGCGTTCGCGGCTTGAAAGACGAGGCGGCGCAAAAAGCAATCGACTTGGCAGTTGCCCGAACCGGCCTTCAAGCTGTACTGGGACAGAAAATCGAAACCCTCTCAAAAGGTTTTAAGCGGCGCGTCGGTCTTGCCCAGGCGATTTTGCACGATCCTCCGGTTCTGATTATGGATGAACCAACCGACGGTCTCGACCCCAATCAAAAGCAGGCGGTGCGCAGCCTCATTCGCGCGATGAGCGCAAACAAAGCCATCATCATCTCGACCCACATCCTGGAGGAAGTTGACGCCGTCTGTTCGCGCGCGGTCATCATCGACAAGGGAAAAATCGTTGCGGATGGCACCCCGGCCGAACTCTTGGCCAAATCGCCAACCAAGCGCTTCGATGATGTATTCCGTTCCCTGACGACGCCAGATGCCGAAATCAGGGTGGAGGGCGGACAATGAGTTTCTGGAACCTGACCAATGCCGTCTTCCGCCGCGAGTTCGCAGGCTACTTTGCAACACCCGTAGCCTATGTCTTTATCGTGATCTTCCTGCTCTCGATGGGAGCCTTCACATTCTATTTCGGTCAGTTTTTTCAGTCCGGGCGCGCCGAGCTCGACGTATTTTTTGGCTTTCATCCGTGGCTCTATCTGTTTCTGCTACCTGCAATTTCCATGCGGCTTTGGGCGGAAGAACAAAAATCCGGCACGATCGAATTGCTGATGACTTTGCCTGTGCCTGTAACGGCTGCGGTGACAGGGAAGTTCCTTGCGGCCTGGGTATTCTCCGGCATCGCCTTGCTGCTGACCTTTCCCATGTGGGCTACGGTCAATTTTCTGGGCTCACCAGACAATGGCGTCATCCTGGCGGGATACTTCGGCAGCTGGTTGATGGCTGGCGGCTATCTTGCGATCGGATCATGCATCTCGGCGATGACGAATAATCAAGTCATCGCCTTCGTGGTCAGCGTCGTCGTCTGCTTCATGTTCACAATCTCAGGGCACAATATCGTCCTGGATTTCTTTCAAGGGTGGGCGCCTGTTTTCATTGTCAATGCGATTTCATCGTTTAGCTTTTTGACGCACTTTAATGCGATCATGGATGGCGTCATCGATCTGCGCGATTTGATCTTCTTCGGATCACTCATCGCGCTGTGCCTCTTCATCAATTCGGTCGTCATCGACCTCAAGCGGGCGGATTGAACCATGCGTTGGACCCGCTCAACAATTGCCGCCGCAGCGATCACCCTTGGCGTCGTGCTGTTTTTTGCCGTCAACATGACCTCTGACGTCTGGTTCTCGTCTGCGCGTATCGACTTGACTGAAAATGGGCTCTACACCGTCAGCCAGGGCACGCGCGACACGCTGCAGGCGATCCCGGAACCGGTGACCTTGCGGTTTTATTTTTCCGAGAAAATCTCGGTAAAATATGCTGGCGTACGGGCTTATGGCTCGCGCATTCGCGACCTGTTGCTGCGCTACGAAAGCATCTCCGGCGGCAAACTCAAGCTTGAAATTATTGATCCCGAACCGCTCACAGAACAAGAAGACCTCGCTGCCTCGCAAGGTGTAACCGGCGCGCCAACGCCTGCCGGCGAGAAAATCTACTTCGGACTGGTTGGCACCAACATGGTCAGTGGCCGGGAAGTCATCCCCTTCTTCCTCGAAGACCGCGAAGCCTATCTCGAATACGACATCACAAATCTCATTTTCAAACTCACACGCGAGAAAAAGCCGAAAGTGGGGGTTGTGTCGAACATTCCATTCGACGCCGGATCTGGCGGCATGATGGCGGCGATGCAAGGCCAGTCCAAGCCCTTCATGATCTATGAGCAGCTGCGTGAGTCCTTCGACGTCCAATTCCTTGAGCAGGATTTCGACAGAATTCCCCCCGATATCGACGTTGTGATGATCGCGCATCCCAAACCGCTCACGCCAACAACGCAGTATGCGATCGACCAATTTGTTATGCGCGGCGGCCGCGCGCTGGTGTTCCTCGACCCATGGTCCGAAATTTCGCAAGTGGGCGCCGACCCCTCGGGGCAACCGCTTCAGGGTTCGACCCAGTCTTCAGCCGCCAGCATTGAGCCTCTGATGAAATCCTGGGGCGTTGCAGTTGACCCTGGGAATATCATCGGCGTGCGTGACCGCGCGCAACGCGTGCAGTTTTCTGGCGATGTCGTCGATTACGTGGCCTGGGTCAGCTTCAATGCGGCAGATATGGACCGCAAGGATCTCGTGACTGCGGAGTTGACGGACATCAATCTGGGAACCGTAGGCGCAATCAAAAAACGCGAAGGCGCGACGACCCAATTGCTGCCGCTCATCCAAACGACAAACGACACGATGCAAATTCCGCTGGCCAAAATCACCGGCAATCCCAATCCCGACGACTTGCTGCGCGACTTTGCCAAGTCCGGCGAGCGGTTCGTTGTCGCAGCCCGTATTCGCGGACCCATCAAATCGGCATTTCCGGCAGGCGTGCCCGCACAACCCGTCACCGATGGCCAACCAATCAAGGGCACCATACCCGCCCACATCAAGGAAACGAAAGCAGCTAATATCGTGCTGGTTGCTGACAGTGACATATTCAATGACGGCTTTTGGGTTCAGCCGCAGGAGCTTCAAGGTCAACGCGTTGCAGTCCCTGTGGCCGACAATGCCGTGTTCGTGTTGAACACGGTAGAGAATTTAACCGGGACCGATGCGCTGATCTCACTGCGCTCGCGCGGAACATCAAACCGCCCGTTTGTTGTCGTCAACGATATGCGCCGCCGGGCGGAGCAGCAATTTCTGCGCCAGGAGCAACTGCTGCAGGAAAAATTGACGGCAACTCAAAGCAAGTTGGCTGAACTTGAGGGCAAACGCCGGGCGCAAAGCAGGCCCGGCACCGCACATCCCCAAGAGCTTCTAACGGCAGAACAAGAAAAAGAAATGGATAGTTTCCGTTCGGAACTGGTCGACACACGCAAGGCCTTGCGTGATGTCCAATACAAATTGCGCCGCGACATCGATGGCTTCGGCAATTGGCTGGCCGCGATCAATATTCTCTTTATCCCCTTGATGATCGCGGGTACGGCGCTGGTGATGTGGGTCGCTGGCCGCCGCAAGAAGCCGGTGCCGGCTGCTGGGGGCGCGCAATGAACCTTCCCGCCGCCACCAGGCAACCCGTCATACCGGTCCTCAAGCGCCGGATACGTGCTCTGACAATTCTTGCAGGCGCAACCGCAATTGCTGTGGTGTTGGCGTCCATCGCTCAATGGCAGCGTGGCACGACCAGCCAACCCGTGTTCGAGCAAGTACGAATGTTTCCGTCTCTCGAAGCAAAAGTCGATGACGTGGCTTCGATACAAATTGAAACGAAGTCGTCGGTGTTCAATGTCACGCGCAGAGCCGACGGACAGTGGATATTGCCCGACAAGGCAGGCTATGGCGCCGACTTCAACACCGTTCGAAAAACCATTCTGGGACTTGCCGAACTCGACCTGATCGAACAGCGCACTGCGCGCGCGGACTGGCAGGAAAAGCTTGGATTGGGCCTCCCCAAATCGGGTGGTTCCGGGTCGATTGTGACTCTGAAAGACAAAAAGGGTGATGTTGCTGCTAGCCTGGTGTCCGGTGCCGCTGTCGAAGGCGCGTCTGCAGGTGGAAAGCAAGCCATCTATGTACGCCGCCCCGGCGATGCGCAAACCTATGTTGCCCGCGGGAGCTACTCGCTCGACACCGCCCAAGAGCAGTGGCTCGACAAATCATTCATCGATTTTGCACGTGATCGCATCAAAACTGTGGCAGTCAAACCGTTTACCGGAGCCGCTTACACGGTAACGCGCGATAAGCCTGAGACTCAAAATTTCTCGGTCGTTGGGCGCTTGCCCTCTGGCCGCTCGCTGCGCTCCGAAGGTGAACCCAATGGTGTCGGCAATGCGTTGATGGGAATGTCCTTCACAGATGTCGTGCCGCAATCAAAAGTCGATTTTTCAAAGCCGGCCCGTTCAACTTTCCAGACATTTGACGGTTTGGCGTTGAACCTGATCATTGCTCTAAAAGACAATGAGTATTGGGTGGCCCTTGATGCCATTGCCGACAACTCTGTTCAACCGCCCCAGAACGTCACCGCGTCAAAACTCAAGCCCGATATCGCCAAGGAAGCGAAGGAAATCAATGCGATGGCAAAGGGCTGGGCGTACAAGATCCCGAATTTCAAGGGTGCATTGCTGTCTTCGCCGGTCGAAGCCCTGCTCAATCCTATAAATGCGGGCGCGCCCCGGTAGCGCTTGATTCATTTGCTCTTGCGCAACCTGATTTGTGCGGCTCCCTGCACGGGTCCATTGCTACCGGATTGAATCCACACCGCAAGGCCGTCGGTCATTTCATTGGGGTCGCGTCCGTGTGCGGGCACCTTCAGCGTAGTAGCAGCTCCCGACCATTTCCCCGCTTCAGAAAAGTCCCTGACAACGTTCCAATAGGTCATCACCCGGCCTGAATTTTCGCCGCGTGTAATATTCACACTTCGCGAAGAAAGTGTGTGCGCTATCCATATTGTCGATCCTGGACCCGCAGTTCCGGCACCGATCTGGACCTGCACGTCGTTACCTGTTTGCTCAAGCGTAATGGCGGCGCGTTTTCCTCGAGTCTCGGCGAGCCTCGCGCTCAGACCACCGGTGACATCACTTCGCTGATTGCCAACAACGTCTCGCACGCCGTCAATAATCACTTGCGGCGTGTACATTTGCCGCGATGGCATCGCGGGCTCATAGCCCTTTTGGCGCACCGTATTATCATGACTGGCCAGCGTATCGCGCCAGCCGATGTAGTCCCAGTAATCGATGTTGAACGACACTGCGACCACATCGGGCCGCTTTTGCAGCTCACCCCAAATCTGGTCGGCGACCGGACACGACGAGCAGCCTTGGCTGGTGTAAAGCTCGGCGAAGACTGGCTCGGCTTTCAGCGGCAAGACAACGAGTACCGCACCCGCCACCACAAGGCAGCCGGCGCGCAAGATGAAAGGAAGAGTCAGATGCGTCATCACGCAAAAACCTACTCGAGGCAAGCCTCTCTGCCTATTCACGAAGCGGTGTTTGGCAGCACCTGGATCATGCAGCCTTGACCAATCCGCGCAGCACGTAGTGCAGAATTCCGCCATTTCGGAAGTACTCTATTTCGTCGAGCGTATCGATTCGCGACATGACCGGCACACTTTCACGGCGTCCGTCGGCGTAGGTAATGTTGACACTCAGCATTTGCCGCGGCTTCAAATCCTGCTCCAGCCCTGGAATATCGATAAGTTCCGCGCCCGTTAGCCCCAAACTTTTCCAATTCTGGCCGCCGGTAAACTGCAGAGGTAACACCCCCATGCCGACCAAATTGGAGCGGTGGATGCGTTCAAAAGTCTCGACGATCACTGCTCGCACACCCAGCAAGCGCGTGCCTTTCGCAGCCCAGTCCCGTGAAGAGCCAGTGCCATATTCTTTGCCGGCAAAAATCACCAGTGGCACGCCATCCGCCTGATAACGCATGGCCGCATCATAGATCGGCATCTGATCGCCCGAAGGTTGGTACTTCGTGACGCCGCCTTCCACCCCGGGAACCATTTGGTTCTTGATACGGATATTGGCAAACGTCCCGCGCATCATGACCTCATGATTGCCGCGCCGCGCTCCATAGCTATTGAAGTCCGTCTGCCGCACTTGCCGTTCTTGCAGGAATGTGCCGGCCGGGCTTGATGATTTTATATCTCCAGCCGGGCTGATGTGATCTGTCGTGATCGAATCGCCGAACAAACCCAGGATTCGCGCCTGGCGAATATCCTGCACCGGCACGGGCTCTTGAGTTACACCGTCGAAATAAGGCGGCTGCTGCACATATGTTGACCCCATATCCCATGGGTAAGTCAGCGACTTCCTGACCTTGATCTTCTTCCACACCGATCCGCCGTCGAATACATCGGCATAGCGATCGCGAAATATCTTGGTTGTCACCGCCTTGCGCACCGTTTCGGAAATCTCTTTCGCACTCGGCCAGATGTCTTTGAGATAGACAGGTTTCCCCTTTTTATCGTGGCCAAGGGGATCATTGATAAGATCAACTGTCATAGAACCCGCAAGAGCGTAGGCGACCACCAGTGGTGGCGACGCCAGATAATTCGCCCGCGTTTGCGGGTTGACCCGGCCTTCGAAGTTCCTGTTACCGGACAACACGGCCGCCGCAACCAGATCGCCTGTACTGATCGCTGCCGACACATTCTCGGGCAACGGTCCGGAGTTGCCGATGCACGTCGTGCATCCATAGCCCACAACATTGAATCCAAGCTTGTCGAGATCTTTCTGCAATCCCGCTTTCTGCAGGTACTCACCCACAACCTGGCTGCCCGGCGCGAGTGACGTCTTCACCCATGGTTTAACCTTCAGGCCTCTCTTCAGGGCGTTGCGCGCCACCAATCCCGCGCCCACCATCACAAATGGGTTGGACGTATTCGTGCATGACGTAATAGCGGCGATCACCACAGCGCCATGGCCGATACTATAATCCGTATCCGCAACAATAATCGTCTCACTCTCTTTGCCCGCTTTGCCGAATGTTTTGGCAAGCGACTCTGCAAAACCCTGTGACGCCGTGGCCAGCGGAACCCGGTCTTGGGGTCTGGCCGGACCCGCCATGCTGGGTTCGACATCACCCAGGTCCAGTTCCAAAGTGTCCGTAAAGTCCGGGTCTTCGCTTTTTTCCGTGCGCCACATGCCTTGCGCTTTCGCATAGGCCGCCACCAAATCAACGCGCGCCTTTGCACGTCCTGTTGCCTTCAAATAACGAACCGTTTCCTCATCAATCGGAAAGAATCCGCAAGTCGCGCCATACTCAGGTGCCATATTGGCAATTGTAGCCCGGTCTTCCAGCGGCAACTCATTCAGGCCAGGTCCAAAGAACTCGACAAATTTGTTGACGACACCCCGCTTGCGCAGCATCTGCGTAACCGTCAACACCAAATCCGTTGCCGTGACGCCTTCGCGGACTTTACCTGTCAGCTTCATGCCAACCACTTCCGGGATCAGCATCGACAGGGGTTGACCCAGCATTGCGGCCTCGGCTTCGATACCGCCAACGCCCCAACCCAGCACAGCCAGTCCGTTGATCATCACGGTGTGGCTGTCTGTGCCCACGAGCGTGTCAGGATAGGCGACCTCGATAGTTTTCTTTCCGTCTTTGACCTTCGATGTCCAGACCGTTTGCGCCAGATACTCAAGGTTGACTTGATGGCATATGCCGGTGCCGGGCGGCACCACTCGGAAATTGTCAAACGCAGACTGTCCCCAACGCAAGAATGAATAGCGCTCGCCATTGCGTTCGAATTCCCGCGCAACATTTTTTTTGAAGGAGTCCTTGGTACCAAAGTGATCGACCATCACAGAGTGATCAATGACCAGATCGACAGGGGTGAGTGGGTTAATTTTCTCCGGGTTGCCCCCCAACGCGGTCATCGCATCACGCATGGCAGCCAAATCGACAACGGCAGGGACGCCGGTGAAATCCTGCATCAGGACGCGTGCCGGCCGGAAGGCAATTTCCCGGTCGGACTTTTTTGCGATCAGCCAGTCGGCGACAGCCTGTATGTCGTCCTTCGTGACCGTGCGGCCATCCTCGTGCCTCAGTAAATTCTCAAGTAGCACCTTCATGGAATACGGCAGTCTCGATATTCCGGTCAGCCCATTCTTCTCTGCAGCTTTCAAATTGTAATAGGTGTAAGTCTTCGCACCAACTTTGAGTGTTTTTTTGGCCTTGAAACTGTCGAAGACGGTCACGTTCGGTGAGCTCCTGTTATGCGGGACATGGGGGTTGAGAAATGGGAATGGCAGCCAGGGCGAAAACTAATAACTTTCACTTCCTCATGCTACCGGACTATTTTCGCATGAAACAGTTCTCATCTGGATAATTACGCCATGGCAAATCCTGCAGTACGTGTAGAACGAAACGGCCGGGTCGCGACTGTGATCTTGTCGCGCCCCGACAGGCGCAATGCAGTTGATCGGCCAACTGCCGCCGCTCTGGCTGAGGCTTTCCTTGCATTCGATAGCGATCCAACAGCAAGCGTCGCGGTTTTTTATGGGGAAAGCGGTACTTTTTGCGCCGGAGCCGACCTGAAGGCCATCAGTGAAGGCAACGGCAATCTCTTCAAAAACCCTGAGCCTGGGTTGGATATTCGCAACGACGCTACGGCCCCAATGGGACCTTCACGACTGTTGCTTTCAAAACCTGTAATCGCGGCCATCGCAGGCCATGCCGTTGCCGGTGGGCTTGAACTCGCTCTGTGGTGCGACATGCGGGTGGCAGAGGATAACGCAACCCTGGGCGTCTTTTGCAGGCGCTGGGGCGTTCCATTGATCGACGGCGGCACGGTGCGGCTACCCCGTTTGATCGGGATGGGTCACGCTATGGACCTGATTTTGACCGGGCGGCCAGTCAGTGCAGCTGAAGCGCTGTCCATGGGCCTGGTCAATCGCATCGTTGCCCAGGGCAGTGCCCGCCAGGAAGCCGAGAAAATTGCAGCGGAAATAGCAATGTTTCCGCAATTCTGTCTGCGCCATGATCGTCTATCTGCATACCAGCAACAAGATCTCGGCTATGCTGACGCCATGGCGAACGAGTTTGCACACGGTCAAGCCGCCATGCTAAGCGGCGAAGCGCTCACCGGTGCTGACCGCTTCGCCTCGGGGCGCGGCCGGGGCGGCAACTTCTCGGACATTTGATCGATGCAACTGATTGGCGAGACGTTGGCCGCTCTAAGGGGTGAGCGCATTGTCTTTCGCAACGTCAGTTTCGAAGTGGCCGCCGGCGAAGCGCTAGTTTTACACGGTCCAAATGGCAGCGGAAAAACTACGCTATTGCGGGTCATCGCAGGGTTGCTTGGAATATTGACCGGACGCCTTCGTTTGCTCGATGACGACGGAAAGACGCTGACGGATGACCGGCGCGATCAAGCCTTTCACTTTATTAGCCATCAAGATGCCATTCGCCCTCAGTTGCGCGTGCAAGAGACTTTGCGCTTTCATGCAGCAATTCTGGGCGCACCTGTAAAAAACGTAGATGCCGCGCTGGAGTCTTGGGGGCTAGCAAGTCTGGCAACACACAGTGCAGGATTTTTGTCGGCGGGTCAGCGCCGGCGGCTGTCGCTTGCGCGGCTCTCTTTGCAAAAGCGAAAACTCTGGCTGTTGGATGAGCCGACAATTGCACTGGATGCGCAAACGCGCGCGCAACTGTCCATCATGTGCATGGAACACCTGAGTAAGGGCGGCTTGATCGTAGCCGCAACGCACGAGCCATTCCTTGGCGACCCCAAAAGCCTTCAACTCGGGCCACGAGCATGAGGACGTTCTTTGCCCTGATCCGCCGTGATGTAACGCTTGGTATCCGCGCCAGCGGCGGGGCCGCATTGTCGGCAGCGTTCTTTGCACTTATCGTTGTGTTGGCGCCCTTGGGTCTTGGTCCTGACATGGCAACACTCAAGTCGGCAAGCCCTGGCCTGTTTTGGATCGCGGCACTTCTGGCGACATTGTTGGGACTTGAGCGCATCGTCCAGCCTGATGTTGAAGACGGGACACTGGATCTCATGCGTTTGTCGCCATTGCCATTGGAATTCATGGCTCTGGCCAAAATAATTGCCCATTGGCTCACCTCAGGTTTGATCATTACGCTTTTGGCCCCCGTATTGGCCCCGCTGCTCAATTTATCGCTAGACGCTGTGCCCGTGCTCGCGTTGTCGCTTCTTGTCGGAACGCCCGCCCTCAGTGCTATTGGCGCCGCCGCCGCTGCCCTTGGCGCAAGTGTCCAGCGCGGCGGCATGGTCCTGGCACTGCTTGCCTTGCCGTTGAATATCCCGTTTCTGATTTTCGGTTCTACCGCAGTCGCACAGGCCCAGACGAACACCGATCCAACACAAGCTTTGACTCTGCTGGGCGCGTGCTCGTTGATTGCAGTGGTGGTCGGATCGATTGCCGCTGCCACTTCGATGCGCCTCAACGACGACTAAACAAGGGAATGCGATAAACTATGCCCGTTCTCGCCTACGCCAACCCTGAGCGCTTTGCGCGCCTGGCCAGCAGTCTGACTCCATGGTTTCTCGGCTCGGCGATCGGGCTTTTGCTCGCCGGTCTGTTTCTCGGTTTGTTTATGGCGCCGCCCGACTACCAGCAAGGCGATGCAGCCCGCATCATGTATGTTCATGTCCCCGCAGCGTGGATGTCGATGTTCGTATATGGTTGCATGGCGCTTGCCAGTGCCGCGGCCTTCATTTGGAAGCACCCGCTTGCTGATGTTGCGGCCAAAGCGTCAGCGCCGGTCGGGTGCATATTTACGGCCCTGGCACTGATCACTGGAATGCTTTGGGGTAAACCGATGTGGGGCGCCTGGTGGGTGTGGGATGCACGGCTCACGTCCGTGTTGATCTTGTTTTTTATGTATCTCGGTTACATCGTGTTGTGGAGCGCCATTGAAGACCCTGCGCGTGCCGCACGCGCAGCGCGAATCTTGGCACTCGTGGGGGCGATCAACATTCCGATTATCAAATTTTCGGTGGACTGGTGGAATACTTTGCACCAGGGCGCCACGGTGTTCCGCACCGACGGCCCGTCAATTACGAGCTCGATGCTGATCCCGCTTCTGGTGATGGCCGTTGCATACAACGTTCTTTACGCAGCCTTGCTTCTCATCCGCATGCGGGCGGAAATTGCCGAGCGCCGTTTGCGCAGTATTCGCCTTGGATTGGAGTTTGAACCAAAATGACTGACTGGAGCACCTTCTTTGCGATGGGTGGTTATGCGGCTTACGTTTGGCCTGCCTACGTCATAAGCGTCGTGTCCCTATTGGCAATTGCAATCGCAAGCTGGAACTGGATGACGCGCGCGGAAAGGCTTGCCAGTGCAAGCAAATCGGCCGAAGGCCCCACCCCGGAAACAAAGCTTTAGCACAAAATGAACCATATTCGCGTCATAACATCGATATGAACCTCTCAGGCGCATCTTCCCAAGTAGCAGCACAGGCGCTCGCGGCAGCGCCAGCACAACGCCAAACTGGCGCCCTGGAATTTGAAGCGCTGAAGCTAAAGGTGGCGCTACCCGCAAAAATAATTGCGGCGAACCCCGCTGAAATACGCGACCTCCCAAAAACCGCAGCTCCGGAAATGCAAGGCACCAGCAGCGCTGGTCCGGTGGCGCAGCCGAACCCCGGATTGAACAAGCCCGTACGCCCGGGAACGATTCTCGATATCCGTGTGTAACTTACTTGCGCTTGCGGCCCCGGCCACTGGCTTTACCGTCGTCTTCCGTCAGATGGGCGTCGCTCGCCGCCTGTGCAAGCAGTGCAAGCGACTTGATGAATTCCCCGCGCATGCGCGTGGGCAGCACGGCCAGAAAACCTTCGTCAGACTTGAAAACGGCAGGCATCGCCGCGCGCATGGCCCGCCGCCCAATTGGCGTAATGCGCACTGAATTCGCGCGCTGGTCTTCCTCGGTGCGCTTTCGAGCCAGCAAGTCGCGTCCCTGCAAGCGCACGATCATATCGGCGAGCGTTGACCGGTCAATGCCGGTTGCCTGAACCAGTTCGGTTTGACTGGCGCCTTCACGTTGATCGATCGCAAACAAAACTGCAAACTGACGTTGGGTCAATCCCGGTGCGTCTTGTTCATTCGTATACAGATCATTGGCGAACTGGTTCGCGCGCCGCAAAAGGTGACCGGGCGAAGTATCCAGATCGAAGCTCTTTGCCATTTTTCAAGTCCGGTGGAATAATCGGCAGAACATGCCTTGAGAAACTGATCAATGTCCGTATCACATTCATTTCGCTCGCGGAAGATGCGCTGCAGGCGCAGGTTCCGTTGACCGGATCACACACATTGGACGCAAGACATCATGCGCGAACATGCCCCTCCACCTCCCCCCAAAAGTTGTTGTGAGTTTGTGCGCCGCATCCCCGACGGTGACAACCTGGAGCGCGATGTGTGTGCAAGATGCGGGCATATTCACTATGTCAACCCCAAGATAGTGGTGGGAGCTGTTTGCTCTTGGCACGGACGAATATTGCTCTGCCGCCGCGCAATTGAGCCCAGGCTTGGTTTTTGGACGATTCCGGCCGGCTACATGGAAGAACGCGAAACTCCGGCACAAGGGGCCGCCCGCGAAGCATGGGAGGAAGCACTGGCGCGCATCGAAATAGACCGGTTGCTTGCGATTTATGCGGTGCCGTGGATTTCACAAGTGCAATTGATTTTTCGCGCCAGACTTTCCACAGCACAATTCGGTGCAGGCAGTGAGAGCCTCGAAGCCAAACTCTTCGCCTGGGAGGAGATTCCGTGGGGCGAACTCGCTTTTCCGAGCGTCTTGTGGGCGCTCAAACATTTTCAAAAGACTCAAAGCGAAAACGATTTTGCTCCGTTTGGCAACCCGGACTAATCAGCTCACGGGATTGAGGGGCGGCAAGCCGTTGCTTTTTGCGCAATTCGCAACAATGGCATCGTCCATCCCGCCAGGCACCGCTTCTGCATGTGAAACCGTCAATGGGCCACCCGCCAGCGGGTACACATAGACCAGAACCGAGCATTTGCTTTGGCCGTTGCCGTATTGCCAAAGCTCCGAGCCAATATCTTTTCGTTTGCGCGCAGGCTCGCCCCACAAGGAGACCAAGCGCTCAGCTCCCATGCCGGCCAAAGCATTGTTCGCGGCTGCTCCCGTGGACGCAGTCACCGGTTCAGCCAAGGCCGCCGCCGGCGGATTTTGAATCTGTTCGGATCGCCCCATTCCGGTAGCATCACCAATCGTCTGACACCCCGTAAGAGCGGCGGCGATCGCAATGGCTAACAATATGCGGATGGGCATAGCCTAAGTCCTCGTCAATTTGTTGTATTCGTGGGTCATCATGGCCGCGCCAAACAGCGGGACAAAGAAATTCAGGATTGGAATCATCGACAAAAATGAAATCAGCGCGCCACCCAGAAACAGCCTCACGCGATGGCGTCTGCGAAGCGCACGCGCTTCATAAGTCATGCTGTGCCGCAATGCCGCCAGCTCGAAGAATGTTCGTCCAGTGAGATATCCATTCACAAAAAACATCACTATCGCGCCCAACCCAAACGAAGCAAGGGTGACGGGAATCGCAAGGAGATTGAGAACGAAACTAAGCGCCGAAAAGCCGATGCCTGCCCAGACAATGCCCCAAACTCCCGTTCCAGGCTCTCGTTTTGCATCTCGATAATGCTTGGCTTCAACGGTATCGGCAATACGGTCAAGGAAAATGCTCGCAAAAATCTGGGCAACAGGCGCACCAAGAAAGATAAACGAAATCGTCAACAGGGACGCGGATATAATCCGGTACACCTCCTGCACCCAATTCAATCCGAAATCGGGCACATAGGTAATGACCCACTGCAATCCGAACATAAGCCCAAGAAACAGCGCCACCGTTCCGCCAACGCCAAGCAGAAGCACACCTCGAAATTTCGGGTCAAACATTTGCGCCAGTGAGGCTGCGGCACTTGAGAGCATGCAAAGGCCTTCATCATTGGGTTGTTTAGGCGGGGCCGCCGCCTATACTGCGCGTCGTCAAGACACTGATATAAGGCAAGAGCGATGCATCAAGCAAAGTTAGACGTCCTGGGCATTGGGCACGCAATCGTAGACGTTTTGGCCAACACGACCGAAGATTTTTTGACCGGGCACGGTATCGCCAAAGGCGCGATGACTCTAGTTGACGGCTTTCGCGCAGAAACACTGGGCCGCACAATGGCCAATTCCGTTGAAGCATCTGGGGGTTCGGCGGCAAATACGATGGTTGGCATTGCCTCACTGGGAGGCTCAGCTGGTTTTATCGGCAAAGTGAACGATGACCGCCTGGGGAAAGTGTTTGCAGAGGAAATTCGCAAACTCGGCGTGCTGTTCGATACGCCACCGGCCGAAGGCTCGACGGCGACCGCTTCCTGTCACATCCTGATCACGCCGGACGGGCAACGCAGCATGAACACGTTCCTCGGTTGTGCTTCGGCCCTCGTAGACGCTGATATGGCGGCAGCAAAAGTCGCATCTGCAAACATTCTCTTTGTCGAAGGCTACCTCTGGGACACGCCTGGTGCGAAAGCCGCAATCCGTCAGGCCATTGCCCACGCCAAAGCGGCGTCGCGCAAAGTAGCATTCACCCTGTCCGACTCGTTTTGCGTCGGCCGTTGGCGCGCTGAATTCAAAGACTTGCTTGCCAGGGACATCGACATACTTTTCGCCAATGAAGATGAGGCCAAAGCCCTCTTCGAAACCGAGCAGTTCGACGAAGCCTTTCAGGCAATCCGCAAATGGGGAAAAACAGCGGCGATTACGCGCTCCGCGCTGGGCTCCGTCATTGTGGAAGACGGGCATGTCCACCTGCTGAACGCGGAGCCTGTTCGACACGTCATCGACACCACAGGTGCGGGCGATCAATACGCAGCTGGATTTTTATTCGGCTATGCCCGGAGGCTGCCACTCAATATTTGCGGTCGTTTGGCGGGGCTCGCCGCTGCAGAAGTCATTTCGCATGTTGGGCCGCGCCCTCTCGTGTCTTTGAAAACGCTCGCCGCTCATGCCGGACTGATTTAACGGACGATTCCCTTTCGGGCGGCCTTGCTGTCCAAACCAGAGCGTTCCTCGCGGGCCTTTAGCTCCGCATACACGTCGGCCGGGTCCACCCCGCTTGCGACCCACAGCACGCACAGATGATACAGCAAATCGGCGGACTCTTCGACGCTTGCCCTGGGATCGTTTCCAAGTGCGGCGATGGCCACTTCGACACCTTCTTCGCCCACTTTCTTGGCGCATTTGGCGATGCCTTCATTGAGCAATTTCGCTGTATAAGATTTCGCCGGATCTGCCGTCTGCCGCATCTGTATTTGATTGAAAAGTCTATCGATAGCATGCTCGCTCATACATCAATCCGCCTGCGAGGCCAGAGAATCAGCCTGAAATTCAGCGTACCAAGCCGCAACCTGTTGTGGCAAAGCCTGAAAAACCAAGCTAATCAGCACCAAGCCGGTATTTGACATTGCCATTCACCATCACAGAGACCCAATGCGTACCCTCAATCTGCTGAATTTAGGAGTTTGGACGCGCGTCAGCCTCGCGGTCTGCGTATTGGCATTGCTATGGCTAGCCACGGCCTGGGCCCTGTCATGAACGCAGCGACAAGCGGCCTGACGCTGACCGACGTGATCGTGACCTATCGGCGGGTTCCGGCAGTGCATCACGTCACCGGAACATTTGCACCAGGTTCTCTGACGGCGCTTGCAGGCCCCAACGGCGCCGGCAAGAGTACGTTGCTGAAAGCGCTCATGGGACTTGTGCCCATCAGTGATGGCACCATCCATCGAGGCCAGCTGTCGCCGCAACAGTTCGCCTACTTGCCGCAACAGCCGGAGATCGATCGCAGCTTCCCGCTTTCGGTTACCCAGACCGTCATGTTGGGCGCCTGGCCCCGGGCAGGGGCGTTGGGCGCCATCTCGCCGGACGAACACCATCGCGCTGCCGCAGCTGTCGCCAAAGTGGGCCTCACCGGATATGCTCAATCGTCGATCGCAAGCCTCTCCGTGGGGCAATGGCATCGCGTTCTGTTCGCACGATTGATTGTCCAAGACGCGCAAATAATTCTATTGGACGAACCCTTTGCAGCCGTAGACGAACGCACAACCGCCGACTTGATGACACTGGTGAACGGTTGGCACGCAGAAGGGCGCACAGTCATTGCCGTATTGCATGACCTCAATTTCGTACGTCAACACTTCCCGCAAACCCTGCTCATTGCCCGCGAAGTCGTCGCTTGGGCGCCAACCGGCGACGCTTTGTCTCTTGAGAATTTGGATCGCGCGCGAACCATGACAGACCGCTGGGCACGCGAACCTGCACCCGCTAGGCATCTCCATCACCAGGGCCCGCCATGACCGGCCTCTACGAACTTGTTGCCGCGCCATTTGTTGATTTCGAATTTATGCGCCGCGCGCTCGTCGCCTGCATAGCTCTTGGAATAGGCGCGGGTCCGATCGGTGTTTTCCTCGTGTTGCGCCGCATGAGTCTGATGGGTGATGCGATCGGGCACGCCGTTCTTCCAGGCGTCGCCGTAGGGTTTATGATGTCCGGCCTGTCGCTGATGGCGATGACTTTGGGCGGGGTCGTTGCCGGTTTGGCCGTTGCACTTTTATCGGGAGTGACCTCGCGAGCTACAGGCATGAAAGAAGACGCGAGCCTGGCGGGGTTCTATCTGACCAGCTTGGCGCTGGGCGTGTTGCTTGTATCTTTCCGTGGTTCATCGGTTGATTTGTTGCACATCCTGTTCGGCTCAATCCTGGCGGTCGACGATCAAGGTTTGATCTTTGTGGCCGGCGTGGCCACATTCAGTACCTTAACGGTAAGCGTAATTTTTCGTCCGCTGGTCATAGAGTGTTTCGATCCGGTTTTTGCGCGCAGCGTTGGCGCTGGCGGCGCCTGGGTACACGCAATTTTCTTGGGCCTTGTCGTGCTCAATCTGGTCGCAGCATTTCAAGCCTTGGGGACACTGATGGCCGTGGGCCTGATGATGTTGCCAGCACTCGCAGCGCGCTTCTGGTCGGACGATATTTCGCATATCGTTCTGATCGCCGCTGCGTTTGCGATGTTGTCAAGCTTTGCCGGGCTACTGATTTCCTATCATGTCGAGGTGGCTTCCGGCCCGGCCATCGTTTTGACGGCTTCTTCCCTCTACCTTACATCGATCATTGTCGGTTCGCGCTCCGGACTAATTGTCCGCTGGTTGCGCCGACCTCACTATCATGAGCCCGAGGAGGCACGGCGATGATCCTGCGTCTTGTTCTGGGCTTGGCGGCCGTGATGGCCATTGTGATTGCACCGGCCAACGCGGAGAAGCTGAAGGTGGTCGCGAGCTTCTCCATTCTTGGCGACATGGCAGCCCGCGTTGCGGGGGACAGGATCGAGCTAACTGTTCTGGTCGGGCCGGACTCTGATGCTCATGTGTTTCAGCCCTCGCCGAGGCAGGCACGCGCTGTGGCGAAGGCACGATTATTCATCACAAATGGCTTGGGTTTCGATGCTTGGTCGTCCCGTCTCATGAACTCAACCGGATCGCGGGCAAGACTGGTTGTCGCCGCACCAATAAATTTGCCAGTGCCACGCAATCCCCACGCTTGGCAAGATGTTCGTATCGCAATATCATACGTCGAAAATGTAACGGGGGCCTTGACCAAGGCTGATCGGAACAACGCTGCGTTCTTCGAACGGAACTCCGCCGCTTACATTCAAGAACTGCGCGCCCTCGACGGGGAGATGCGTTTGGCGTTCGCGAGAATTCCGCAAGACCGCCGTCGCGTCATTACAACCCATGACGCTTTCGGTTTTCTCGGTCTCGCCTATGGCATCCAGTTCATTGCGCCGCTGGGCATTTCCACTGAAAGTCAAGCGTCCGCCAAAGGCGTCGCGGCGCTGATATCTCAAATAGGACGTGAGAACATCAGCGCCATATTCGTGGAAAACATTTCCGACGCTCGTTTAATCCGCCAAATAGCGCGCGAAACCGGGGTCTCGATCGGCGGCAAACTTTATTCCGACGCGCTATCCAAAGCAGATGGTCCAGCGTCCACTTACATCGCAATGATGCGCCACAACGCAAAGCTCTTGACGGCGGCGATGGCGAAAGGTTCATGAGCGCCTGAAATTGGAGAGTCCAATGCCGCAAGTGCCTGTCACAGTTCTTACCGGTTATTTGGGGGCCGGGAAAACCACGCTGCTCAACCGGATTCTCACTGAAAATCACGGCAAACGGTATGCAGTGATCGTCAACGAGTTTGGCGAAATCGGAATCGATAATGATCTCGTCGTTGACACCGACGAAGAAGTCTTCGAAATGAACAACGGCTGTATCTGTTGCACCGTGCGCGGCGACCTGATCCGCATTTTGGGCGGGCTCATGAAGCGAAAAGAAAAATTTGATGCCATCCTCATTGAAACAACAGGACTGGCGGACCCCTCGCCCGTCGTGCAGACGTTTTTTGTTGACGAAGATGTGAAGGAAAAGACTAGGCTCGATTCCATCACCACGGTCGTTGACGCCAAACACATTGCGCAACGCCTCAAAGAGTCTAACGAGGCTGTCGAACAAATCGCCTTCGCAGACCAAATTCTGTTAAACAAAACCGATCTCGTCACGGCCGAAGAACTCGCCAATGTTGAAAAGATCATTCGCTCGCTCAATCCGCTGGCCCCGATCCACCGGACCGAACGATGCTCAATCGATCTTGATAAAGTGCTGGGTCAAAATGCATTCGATCTCGCTCACGCACTTGAACTAAAGCCCCATCTTCTCGACGGGAACGAGTATGAGCATGAACACGAAAGCGGCATTGGTAGCGTTTCGCTGTCATCGGCACTGCCGCTTGATGGCGACAAAGTCACGGAGTGGCTCAGAAATCTTCTAACCGAGCGCGGTCAGAATATTCTGCGCACAAAAGGGATACTTGATGTCAAAAACCGGGACGAGCGCCTGGTCTTCCAGGCTGTGCATATGGTGATGGAGGGCGACTATCAGTCGGCCTGGAAACCCGATGAAAAGCGCTACAGCCGTATCGTTTTTATTGGCCGCGACCTCGACGAAGCCGAATTGCGGCGTGGCTTCTCCGCCTGTGTCGCCTGAACAACGATGAGTGAGCCCCGGCTGACGAACGGTCAATCCTGGCGCTTTGATGCCCCAGTTGTTGCCTGTGTTTATGACATCAACGGCATTGGCGCGTTCGCATTGGGCGATGGCACCTTGCGCGTGTTTGCCGCAGACCAGCCGCCAAAAACAATTGACGTCCATCGAGGCGCGATATTGGCGTTGTCTGCCCATCCCGAGGGCGGATTTCTAACCGGTGGCGATGACGGACGCCTGGTCCACACAACATTGGGCGAGCCGCCTCGCGAGATTTACGCGCACAAAAGCCGCTGGATCGACAATGTTGCCGTCAGTAGCGAAAGCGGCCTGATCGCGTGCACATCTGGAAAAACCGCAATTATTTTTCAAGGGGATCAAGCCACAGAGTTCACGCACGCAACCACCGCGACCGGCATAGCGTTCGACCCGAACAAAGGCCGGAGACTTGCGGTATCCCATTATAACGGCGCCTCACTGTGGTGGGCAAAGTCGGCCACGCACGAACCTAAGGTGCTTAAGTGGAAAGGTTCACACCTCTCAATTTCATGGAGTCCGGACGGCCGCTTTCTCATATCTTCAATGCAAGAAAACGCTTTGCACGGCTGGCGCGTGGAAGATGCCGCCGACATGCGCATGTCAGGTTATCCGTCCAAGGTCAAATCACTGGCTTGGGACCGGCGCGGGCGCGCTCTGTTCACCAGCGGGTCGTCACGGGTGGTCGGCTGGACCTTCACCGGTCGCAACGGCCCAATGGGCCGCGAGCCAGTAGAGATTGGCCCCGACCGTGACGGCATTGTCCAAGTGGTTGCCGCCCATCCCGAGCTTGACTTGATCGCAGCCGGCACCAGCGATGGCGCGGTATGGTTTGAATGGATTGGCGAACCGGGCGCAAATTTCGCCATGCTCAATGGCGCCAAGATTACCACGCTCAATTTCTCGCCCGATGGCGCCCATTTGGCGATCGGCTCAGAAGACGGCTTCGCCGCACTTGTCCAAGCCGCTTAATCTTTCGAGTCGTTGAAGAATTCTTTGACCCTGGCGAAAAAGCTCGTGGTCTCCGGCGAGTTTTTCTCGCTACCGGCCTTTTCGAACTCGCGCAACAATTCCTGTTGCTTCTTCGTCAGGCTCACCGGCGTTTCAACCATCACTTCCACGAACAAGTCACCCGCCGGGCCCTGACCGCGCAACGGAGGCATTCCCTTGCCCCGCAACCTGAACTGCTTGTTGGATTGTGTCCCTTCCGGGATGGAGATGCGAGCCCGCCCACCGCCAACGACCGGCACTTCGATATGCCCGCCAAGCGCCGCAGTTGTTAAACTGACGGGCACCTTACACTGCAGATCGGCCTCGTTCCGCTTGAACAATGGATGCGGCGCGACAGAAAGGAATATATAGAGGTCACCTTTCGGTCCTCCGCGAAGGCCTGCTTCGCCTTCGTTTGCCAGACGAATGCGGTTACCATCATCAACGCCTTGCGGAATATTCACATTGAGCGTCCGCTCGCGTTGCACGCGTCCCGAACCCGTGCAGGCCCGGCAGGGATTCTTGACAATCCGCCCCAGCCCTTGGCACGAAGGGCATGTGCGTTCGATCGTGAAAAACCCTTGCTGCGCGCGCACCTTTCCAATGCCGGAACACGTCGGGCATGTCTGTGGCTTTGAACCGGTCTCGGCGCCCGTCCCGCTGCAGGATTCACATGCGACTGATCCAGGGATCCGGATTGTTGCCGTTTTGCCGGCGAACGCATCCTCGAGACTGATTTCCATATTGTAGCGCAAGTCAGAGCCACGCTGCGCGCGATTGCTGGCGCCCGCGCCACCGCGGCGCCCGCCCATAAATTCGCCGAACAGATCATCAAAGACATCCGTGAACGACGTCGAGAAATCGAACCCTTGTCCACCGCCGCGCCCGCCGCCCGGCCCCTCAAAGGCCCCATGCCCAAACTGATCATAGGCCGCGCGTTTCTGGTCGTCTTTTAAGACGTCATAGGCTTCGTTCAGCTCTTTGAAATTGTGATCAGCCTTTGAGTCCCCCGGGTTTCGATCAGGATGGAGCTCTTTGGCTTTCTTACGAAACGCCGACTTGAGCTCGTCAGCAGTCGCACGCCGCTGAACGCCAAGGATTTCATAAAAATCGCGTTTGGACATGAATACCGCTCGGCGCACCCGTAACTAACGTGAGAAGAGGTTAACGCGTTCCACCCTTTTTCTTCTCTTCGTCAACCTCTTCATAATCGGCATCGACCACGTCTCCGTCGGCCGAGCCTTGCTTTGCGTCACTGTCAGGAGCAGACCCGCTGTCGCCGGTATCCCCAGGCGCTCCCCCGTCGGCACCCATGCCTTTGTACATCGCTTCGCCGAGCTTCATCGATGCCTGCATCAAGGCGTCCGTCTTCGAACGGATCAAATCCGGGTCTTCTCCCTTCACGGCCTCTTTTACGTCCGTGAGGGCATTCTCAATTGCACCACGCTCACCGGCGCCAACTTTGTCGCCATGCTCTTTCAGCGTCTTTTCCATATCGTGCACAGTGGCTTCAGCACGATTGCGGGTCTCCACAAGGTCACGGCGCTTTTTGTCTTCCCCTGCGTGTTCCTGGGCATCACGCATCATTTCCTGGATCTCGGATTCAGACAAGCCGCCTGAGGCCTGGATCCTGATCGTCTGCTCCTTGTTGGTCGCCTTATCCTTGGCCAAAACCGTGACAAGGCCATTCGCATCAATGTCGAAGGTGACTTCAATTTGCGGCATGCCCCGTGGCGAAGGCGGGATTCCGACAAGATCAAACTGACCAAGAAACTTGTTATCTTTGGCCATCTCGCGTTCACCTTGGAACACACGAATGGTCACCGCCGTTTGCCCGTCTTCGGCGGTAGAGAACACTTGCGACTTCTTGGTCGGAATGGTGGTGTTCTTATCGATCAAACGCGTGAACACACCGCCCAAAGTCTCGATACCCAGGGACAGTGGAGTAACGTCGAGCAGAAGGACGTCTTTGACTTCGCCTTTCAGGACACCCGCCTGAATAGCCGCGCCCACAGCAACCACTTCGTCCGGGTTTACACCCTTGTGCGGTTCCTTGCCAAAGAAGTCTTTCACAACCTGCTGAACTTTCGGCATGCGGATCATGCCACCGACAAGAACCACTTCGTCGATGTCGGCGGGTGTGACTCCGGCATCTTTCATGCAGGCTTTGACTGGGGCGATGGTCCGCTGGATCAACTCATCGACCAGCGACTCCAATTTCGCCCGTGTCAGTTTGGTGTTCAGATGCTTGGGCCCCGAAGCATCTGCAGTGATAAACGGCAAATTGACTTCAGTTTGAACTTGCGACGACAATTCAATCTTGGCCTTTTCGGCCGCCTCCTTCAGGCGCTGCAAAGCCAAGCGGTCCTTGCGCAAATCGATCCCTTGTTCGCGCTTGAACTCGTCGGCCAGGAAATCGACGATGCGCATGTCGAAATCTTCGCCGCCCAGGAACGTGTCGCCGTTCGTGGCTTTCACCTCAAAGACGCCGTCGCCGATTTCCAGAATCGATATGTCGAAAGTGCCGCCGCCCAAATCGTACACGGCAATCGTGGCGGTCTTCTCTTTTTTATCCAGGCCATAAGCCAACGCCGCCGCAGTGGGCTCGTTGATGATGCGCAAAACCTCAAGGCCCGCGATCCGCCCGGCGTCTTTGGTGGCTTGACGTTGAGCATCGTTGAAATATGCTGGAACTGTGATGACGGCCTGAGTGACCTTCTCGCCAAGATAGGCTTCCGCAGTCTCTTTCATTTTCTGCAGCGTGTAGGCAGAAATCTGCGATGGCGATATTTTCTCGTTGTCCCGGCCTGAAACCCAGGCGTCGCCATTATCGGCTTTGACGATTTTGTACGGGACCATCCCCATGTCTTTTTGCGTCATCGGGTCTTCGAACTTGCGTCCAATCAGCCGCTTGATGGCAAAAAAAGTATGTTCGGGGTTGGTGACGCCTTGACGCTTGGCGGCTTGACCAACCAGGCGTTCGCCGTCCTTGGTAAATGCGACAATGGAGGGAGTGGTGCGGGCGCCCTCGGCGTTCTCGATAACCTTGGGTTGGCCGCCGTCCATAATTGCGACGCAAGAATTGGTCGTTCCGAGATCGATGCCGATAACTTTAGCCATAGTTCACTAAACCTTTCTGTTCGGCGGATGGACTGGGGCCTTCGTGAGTGTCTTGGAAGCGCCTGCAATCATCCCCGGTGTAATCGGGAGCAATGCGTGGGTGTCGCCGCTAGAGTCCGCAGCTTTCAAGGCCACATATAGGGGGGAGCCCCATGGGCCGCAAGGCGGCGAAACCGCCAATGCCGGAAATATTCGGACGCTTAAGCACTTGAAAACAAATGAACACTGCCTGTGGATTCAATCGATCAAGGGTCAAGTCAGAAGTTTTCGCAACTCCGGTCATACATTCGCCATCACTCCATCCCACATAAGAGAATGACCGGTTGATATGAGGGGTGCTTCGAAATGTCCGGACAAAGGCCTGAGCCGTCCATTTTTGCGTCGGTGGCAACCACATTTTTACTGACAGCAACCACAGCGTCGGCAGCGGCTCAAACGCCCACGCTTTCGGGCAATGGCTGGGTCGCAATTTTCATGCTGATCGGCCTGGTGGCCGTCATCTATTTCGTGATCATGGGCGCGCTCAGCATCGAATCGCGCGATGCACGCATGGGGCGCAGTCGTTCAAAGCGGGACGACGGCTGGTTTGGACTTTTCCCTGAATCCGATCCCGATCGCCATGGAGACGGCGACGCAAATGGAAATTAGCTAAGCACTGGTGTCCAGGGAAGATCCTGGCGCTTCAGAACGGCCGCTCTCTTGCGGCGCGGCCCTCAGCGGCTGAGCAGCAATTGCCACCTTCGCAGCGCGAAGCAGCCGTTCCCCAATAACATAACCATGCTCAGCCACTGCGATGATCGAACCGGCCGCATGCTGGTCACTGGGGAGCTCTGCGATCGCATCATGGAGGTTTGGATTGAATTTTTGGCCAACGGCATCGATCCGTTTGATCGCAAATCGCTCGAATACTCCCATCAACTGACGCTGCGTCGCTTCAATTCCATCGAAAACGGATTGCACATCTGAAGGCAGCGCCAACCGCTTCTCAGGCGTCATGATGTCGAGCGCGCGCTCGAAATTGTCCGCAACATTCAGCAGCTCCTTGGCAAACCGGGAAAACCCAAACTGGGCAGCATCGTTTTTCTCACGCTCCGCCCGCTTGCGCAGATTTTCCATGTCGGCGACCGAGCGCAAATAACGATCTTTCAATTCCGCAAGTTCGCTGCTCAACGCGGCGATTTGCGCCGCCTCGCGCACAATGTCGGCACCCTCCAGGCTCAAGGCGTCATTTGCCCGCGCACTTTGTGGCAAGTCGTTGGCCGTATTTAATGCGGCATTGAAAGCGTCTTCGTCGGTTTTCGGTTCGTTCATAGCTATCAACTCTCAAATAATTACTTTTGCTGGCTTATCAATCGGCTGATCACACGCGCTGTATAATCCACCATCGGCACGATGCGTGCGTAATTGATACGCGTCGGTCCAATTACGCCGATGACCCCCACAACTCTCTGCGCTTGGTCGGCATATGGCGCGGCAATGACGGATGAGCCGGACAAGGAATAGAGCTTGCTTTCAGCGCCAATGAAAATGCGCACACCATCGCCCTGCTTGGCAAGCTCAAGCATTTGGATCAAATCATTTTTGCGTTCAATGTCGTCGAACAGCCTGCGAACCCGTTCAAGCTCGCCAGTTGCAGCGACATCTTCAAGCAACCGCGACTGGCCGCGGACGATCAGTGACGGTGTAGACCCTCCAGGCCCGGCATGCCCGCCCCATTCAGCGAGTCCCGCAGAAACGAGACGGGCGGCAAGTCCATCGACTTCCGACTTTTGGGCGGTGATTTCGTTCAAGATGTCCGAGCGAACTTCTTCGAGCGTACGTCCCCGCATTCGGGCGCTCAAATAATTCCCCGCTTCAATAAAGGAGGATGGCGGAAGACCAATCGGCGTTTCAATCACGCGGTTCTCTACCGATCCGTCTTCGCCCACCATAATCACAAGCGTTCGTTGCGGCGCCAACGGAACGAATTCAACGTGCTTGAGTGCGGGATCCCGCTTGGATGTAACCACAAGTCCGGCACATTGGCTCAAACCAGACAACAAAGTGGAAGCCTGCGTCAAGACGTCGTCAATGGTGCGCCCGCTTGCGGCGAGTTGGCTATCGATTCCCTTGCGGTCTTCAGCATTCAAATTGCCGACTTCCAGCAACCCATCGACAAAAAAGCGCAATCCCAATTGTGTGGGTACACGTCCCGCACTGGTATGAGGTGCATCCAGCAAACCGGCGCTCTCAAGATCAGACATCACGTTGCGGATCGAGGCCGACGACAAGGCAATCGTGCCGCGCTGCGAAAGTGTCCGTGAACCAACCGGTTCACCTGTTTCCAGATACGACTCGACGATATTGCGAAAGATATCGCGCGAGCGTTCGCTCAATTCACCGATCAGGCTTGGTTGGACGGGTTTTGTAGGCGCCACGAGGTGTGTGTTCATTCCTGAGTTCGGCCAAATTGAGCCCAAACGGTCATTGCTTCCATGGGAAGTGAGGGGCTAGGTAGCGCCTGCGCCCCCAAACTTCAAGACAAGGAACACTTTCGTAATGCGCCCATCAGGCCGGCTTTCCCATCAATTGCGCGAAGTTTCGCTCGAGCCAGGCTTTTCGGCCCATGCCGAAGGCTCGTGTTTTGTGAAGTTTGGCCGAACGCATGTTTTGTGTACCGCGAGCCTGGAGAATGGCGTTCCGCCGTTCCTCAAGGGCACGGGTAAAGGCTGGGTCACGGCCGAGTATGGCATGTTGCCGCGCGCAACTGGGGAGCGCATGCGGCGCGAAGCCGCGACCGGAAAGCAGTCCGGTCGCACCCAGGAAATCCAACGCCTCATTGGCCGGTCCTTGCGGGCAATCACCGATATGTCAGGCTTCGGCGAGCGTCAAATCGTCTTGGATTGTGATGTCATCCAGGCCGATGGCGGGACGCGAACAGCAGCTATCACCGGCGCCTTTGTAGCCTTGCACAAGTGTTTTGAGCTCATGAAACGCGATCAGCTGATTAAGTCGATTCCAGTCAAAGACCACGTCGCAGCGATCTCGTGCGGAATCTACAAGGGTGTCAGCGTTCTCGATCTCGACTACGATGAAGATTCAACTGCCGGCACCGATGCAAATTTTGTCATGACAGGCAAAGGCAGTTTGGTCGAAATTCAAGGCACCGCTGAGGGCGAACCCTTCAGCGAAGCTGAGTTCATGGAACTCATGTCCCTGGCCCGAAAAGGCATTGCTGATCTTGTTGAAATGCAACGTAAAGCAATCGGTTCAATAAAATGACGCGCCGGTTGGCTGGGGGCAAACTGGTTGTAGCAAGTCACAATCCAGGAAAAGTTCATGAAATCGCCGCTCTCATGGCGCCGTTCAACATCCAAGCCATTTCAGCCTCAAGCCTCAGGTTGGCGGAACCGGAAGAAACAGAGGCGACGTTTGCAGGCAATGCATTGATCAAGGCGAATGCCGCTGCAATCGCATCCAAACTCCCAGCGCTGGCCGATGATTCTGGCCTGTGCGTGGATGCACTGGATGGACAACCGGGGGTCTATTCTGCGCGTTGGGCTGGGCCAACCAAAGATTTTCGACTCGCCATGTTCACACTCCACCAGCGCATGAAGCAAGCAAACGCCACGACTCATAGTGCACATTTTACTTGCGCTCTCGCGCTCGCATGGCCCGATGGCGAGAGCGAAGTGTTCGAGGGTGAAGTCGCGGGTGAGATCGTTTGGCCACCTCGAGGAGACTTGGGATTCGGATACGATCCGATATTTGTCCCCAACGGCCATGCGCTAACATTTGGCGAAATGCCGCCCGCTCAAAAACATGGCATGTCTCATCGCGCGCGCGCCTTCAAAAAATTCGTGAGCGCGTGCCTTGAATAAGCCGGGACCCGGCAGGGGGCTTTATGTTCACTGGCCATTTTGCTTGTCGAAGTGCCCGTACTGCGATTTCAATAGTCACGTGCGTACTAAAATCGATGCCCAGTCTTATGTCGATGCACTGATACGCGAACTGCGCTCGGTGGCGGCCCGCCTCTCCACTCGATCACCTCTTGACACGATATTCTTCGGTGGTGGAACCCCGTCGCTGATGCCGGGCCAGATCGTTGGCGAAATCATTGCTCAGGCTCACGCTTTGTTTGGCTTTGCTGACGGTATCGAAATCACGCTCGAGGCAAATCCTACCAGCGCCGATGCTGGCCGGTTTCGCGACTATCGTGCCGCGGGCGTCAACCGTGTCTCACTTGGTGTACAGGCCATGAACGACGCCGATCTTCGGGCACTCGGCCGTCTTCACACCGTGGATGAAGGCCTCAGGGCCGTCGAGCTTGCCCAGAGCGTATTCCCGCGTGTGTCGTTTGACTTGATTTATGCCAGGCCCAATCAAACTTCGGCCCAATGGGCGTCCGAGCTGGAGCGCGCACTTCAGCAAGGTTGCACACATTATTCGTTGTACCAGCTCACGTTCGAAGAAGGCACGCCGTTTCACGCAGCGCTTTCGCGTGGCACCATGAAAGAGTTGGATGTCGAAATTGCAGCTTCGCTGTACGAGCTGACGCAGGACAGAATGAACGCCGCCGGGTTGCCGGCCTATGAAGTCTCCAATCATGCGGCCCCCGGAGATGAATCGCGCCACAATCTCGTCTACTGGCGCTACGGCGACTATTTGGGCGTAGGCCCCGGGGCACACGGACGACTGACAATCGACGGCCAGCGCATCGCTACCGAAACCGAACGCTCACCCGAAGCGTGGCTCAAACGCGTGGCAGACCGCAGCGACGGCTTCACCAAGTGGGAAATCATCGACCAGGAACAACAAGGCACCGAAGCACTTTTGATGGGAATGCGCCTCAGCGAAGGTCTCCATCTCGAATCTATTGAAGAAAAACTTGCCCGCAAGATTTCCAGAACCCGCCTGGCGTCCCTTCAGTCCCAGGGATTTGTTACCCTCCGGGCCGGGCGTCTGCGCGCAACCGCACGCGGCCGCTTGGTGCTCAATTCCGTGTTGAAGGAACTCAACTCTTAGGGTTCAGAACCCGGGCGACTGGAATGTATTTGCAGCCGGGCTCACGACATTCAGCTGCCCGCCAGCCGCCAATTCCAACACCGCCAGGCCGCGCTCCGTCATACCATCTGACCGGAAACGGAAAATGCCATCAATGCCAGCAAAGCCGTTCGGGTCCGCGATGGTCGTTTTCGTATAACGCTGGCCAGGCCGCCCTCCTGACAGAGTGGCGGACAATGCGATCGCATCATAGGCCAGCGAAGCAATACGAGGCGCCTTCATCCCGTATAGCTGCTGGAATCGCGTGCTAAATGTAACCCGCTGTTCTTGCGGCGGCACAGCATACCATCCACCCAATAGTGAGGGTTCACGCGCCGTAGCCGCATCATCCCACAAGCCGGTGCCCAATAGTTTGATCTTGCGCCCGTCAACGCCATTGACTGTCAGGATCGGTCCCAGGCTTCGCAACATTTGCCCGCCCTCGGGAAGGAAAATAGCGTCAAAGCCCATCTTCCGGATTGCTTTGACGGCCGGTTCCAGCGCCTGCGCGTTTGGCTCATACGATTGAACGGCCACAACTTCGCGCCCGCTTTGCATGACCGTGTTGCGGAATGCCTCTTCGACGCGCCGGCCATAGGGTGTCGATGGAACGAGTGCTACGAACTTTCCTCGGCCTTGTGAAACCGCGTAGGAGACAATTCGGCTCACTTCTTGTTCAGGCAAGAAGCTCAGAAGGAACACCCCGTCTCCCGCCACGGTTCTGTCTGTGGAAAACGCAATAATCGGGACATTGCGCTGGCGAGCCACGGGAGCGACGGCCCGGACATCGTTGGCAAGCAACGGTCCCAAAATGAGTTCAGCACCCTTGTCGATCGCCGCGTTTGCAGCCGATGCCGCCGATTCCGGAGTCGTACCGGTATCCTGCGGCAGCAACACCATCGACTTCGCACCCATGTCGAACATGGCCATTTGCGCGGCATCAAGCAGCGCTTGAGCCACCGCCCGCGTCCCTTTGTCGGGATGAGTGAACGGCAACAAAACTGCGATCCGAACCTGTCCATCCACCATCACCGGAGGGGTAGTTCCCTGTAAGGGTTGGGCAACAACTGACGTTGGTTTGGGCGGTTTCACAGTTGGTTTTGCCCCCCCTCCGCCAAACACCGAAATGGTCTCGCAGCCGGACAGACCCAAGCCCATGGTCAACAAAATGATGCTTGTGCACAATGTCCGCGCGACGCGGGTGGAAGCAGACGCTAACAATCGAGAACTCAAGGGCATTGTCCTTCAAAACGGCTGAAATAATGAGCAAAGAAGACCCTCAGACTAGTCTCCGTCCTCGGCGAAGTAAATCCGCGCTCTCTCTCTCGCCCGGACTCTACCTGGTCGCGACCCCGATCGGCAATGCACGCGACATCACACTTCGTGCCCTCGAGGTTTTGGCATCTGCCGACACGCTCTATGCTGAAGACACACGAGTAACGGGCAAACTGCTCGCCTTGCACGCGATAAGCCGATCGATGAAGTCCTACCGTGACCACAACGCCGCCTTCGCTGGAAGCCAAATACGAAAAGACTTGGAGCAAAACCGTTCGGTAGCCTTGGTGAGTGACGCTGGGACTCCACTGATCTCGGATCCTGGCGGAAGTCTTGTTGCTCAAGTCATCGCGCAGGGCTTTCATGTCTTTCCGATCCCAGGGCCATCTGCCGCTGTCGCAGCGCTGACCGCTGCGGGACTTCCGGCCGACCGGTTCTTCTTTGCTGGGTTCCTGCCCACCAAGCCCAACGAACGGCGCCGCACGATCCGTGAGTTCGAAGCGATTCCGGGAACCCTCATATTCTATGAAGCTCCGGGCCGCGTGGGCGAAGCACTCGCCGATCTGGCTTCAATATTGGGTGATCGGCCAGCAACAGTGGCTCGTGAACTCACCAAAATTCATGAAGAGTTTCGCCGAGGCACATTGAGCGGCTTGGCCGGCTATTATCAATCAACGCCGGACGTGAAGGGTGAAATCGTTATCGTCGTAGCCCCGCCATCGACGGCGGCGCCAACGCTGGATGTAGCGTGTCTCGACCAGCGTCTAAACGCGAAATTGGCGGTTCATCCGGTTAAAGATGCTGCAGCAATTGTGGCTGCGGAACTTGGGCTACCTCGTCGCGTCGCCTATGCACGAGCGCTAGAGTTGAAGAAAGCCAATGACCCCAAAGCGTGAAAAGGCCCGTGCCCGTGGCACGGCCACAGAATGGATGGCAACGGCCTGGCTCTTCGCCAAAGGCTATCGAATTCTTGCCCGTCAATTTCGTGCGCGCGGAGGCGAATTAGATATCGTCGCGTTAACGCCCTATTGGCGAACACCCTGCACAATCGTCTTCGTCGAGGTCCGCGCGCGTGGCACGATTGAGCAGGCAATCGAATCCGTTACCGCAGCCAAGCGGTACAGAGTCGAAAAAGCTGCAGCACAGTTTTGTGGGCGCAGGCCCAAACTTGCGAAACTGCCGCGTCGTTTCGATCTCGTCGTGCTGGGGCGCACCGGTTGGCCGCGCCATCTGGTCGATGCATGGAGGTCGTAGGAAAAAATGTTGAAAAGATACTTGGTGGTGATAGCCGCCACATTGTCGCTTGGTGGTTGCCTGGGCGTGCAAGTGAATACCCAGGAGCGTTCATTTTTTACCGCCCTTGACGACCTGAATATGCAAATTGAACTCAATGCCCGTCTCATTGGTGAAAGCGGAGCATTGTTTGCCAATGTCAATTCGACGGTGATTGAAGGCCGCATTCATGTATCTGGCACGGTGCCGTCGCCGGACCAGCGCATACTCGTCACACGCATCGCCTGGTCGATCCCACGCGTAACAGAGGTCGTCAACGACATCGAAGTGACGATCGCCACAGGCTTGGCCGATACCGCGCTTGACCGCTGGATTACGGCTCAAGTCCGCAGTCTGATCCTCAGCGACATAAGTGTCCGCGACTCGAACTACACAATCGATACCGAGAGTGCTGTGGTCTATATTCACGGTATTGCGCAGAATCACACTGAGATGGAACGCGTGTTGGTCCATGCCCGCTCGGTGTCCGAGGCCAAGCGCGTTGTGAATTACGCTCTTCTCAAGGATGATCCTCGCCGGTTTTCGACCGCTGCCCAGCGTGTAGCGGACACGCAGCGATAAGGAAGCAGGACAGTTTGGATCACATTTTGGAACAGATTCGCGCCGCCGGCCAAGTCGATGATGCAGCCATCTCAATCGGCGAAACGGCGCTTCAGTTGTCGGCGCTTGATCATCCGGGAGTTGATCTCACCCTCTACCGCCAACACTTTGATCAATTGGCCGCTGACGCTCGTGAGCGCCTGCCTTCTTTGCGCCGCGGCATGTCGGAAAATGAATCCATCGCCCGCGTTTTGGCCGAAACCATTTCCACGCGACATGGCTACACCGGCGACAACGACACGTTTGACGACCCGCAAAATGCGGATCTCATTCGTGTAATTGACCGCAGGCGGGGGCTGCCGGTGGCACTTGGAATTGTCTATCTCGACATTGCACATCGGTTGGGCGCAAGCGCCCATGGGCTCAATACGCCCGGTCACTTCTTGTTGTCGATCGGTGAGGGGGAGCAAGCCAAAATCATCGACCCTTTCAATGGCGGCGTCGTATTAACGGCTGAAGAAGTGCGTCCCTGGCCACCATCAGCCAGTCAGGTCACGCCCGACTATGGTCCCGTGGGCCGCCGCGAAGTGCTTCTGCGTCTACTCAACAATATTCGCACCCGCGCTCTAACCAGCAAAGACATGGTGCGCGCCCTGACGATTGCCGAGCGGATGGTTTTGATTTCGCCGCGCCAGCCCGAATTGTGGTTGGACCTGTCGCGTGCCAACGAGGCGGTCGGCAATCTCAAGAGCGCAATCCGTGCCGCTCAAAGCTGCTTGTCAATGGTGGGGACCGGCCAGGCGGCTGGCCGCGAGGCAATCTTCTCACTCGCAAGCCTCAGGCGGCGCTTGAATTAGATCGGTTGCTTCACGCATGCGCTCGAAGCTAAGCTTGTATGCGCAACACCAAGAAAGCGTTTCAATGCCCCTGTCAGTCGCAATTCAGATGGATCCGGTCGAGCGCATCGACATCAGCGGCGACTCGACATTCGCGCTGGCGCTCGAGGCGCAAAACAGGGGACACACGCTTTGGTACTATTTGCCCAAAGCCTTGGCACAACGGGAAAGCAGTATCACCGCGCGCGCCCAAAGCATGACGGTCCGCAACGAGCGCGGCAATCACTATACACTGGGCCCGCTGCAGACATTGAATCTGGCAGAATTGGATGTGGTGCTGCTGCGCCAGGATCCGCCATTCGACATGGCCTACATTACGACAACCCACATGTTGGAACGGTTGCCAAAACGCGTCCTCGTGGCCAACGATCCCTATTGGGTGCGTAACTCGCCCGAGAAAGTTTTTGTGACCGAGTTTCCGGATCTCATGCCAGAAACTTTGATCACCAGCGACCCCGAAACCATCCGCGCTTTTCGCGCTGAACACGGTGAAATCGTCGTCAAACCGCTTTACGGCAATGGCGGTTCGGGAGTTTTTCGCATCCGTCCCGAAGACGAGAACCTGAATACTATTCTGGAATTCTTTGCCAGTTTCGTACGCGAGCCGATGGTGGTTCAGCGCTACGTGCCCCAGGTCCGCCAGGGCGACAAGCGCATCATCCTGGTCGACGGCGAGCCCGTTGGCGCCATAAATCGCGTCCCCGCAAAAGGCGAGGCGCGCTCCAACATGCACGTGGGTGGCAAGCCGGAGAAAACGCTGCTCACGCCGCGCGAGCGTGAAATCTGCAGCCGCATCGGCCCAGAGCTCAAGCGGCGAGGTCTCATTTTTGCGGGCATCGACGTCATCGGGGACTTTATGACCGAAATCAATGTCACTTCCCCCACCGGCATTTGGGAAATCCGCCGCTTCGACGGCACCGATATTGCAGCCTTGATCTGGGATGCCATTGAACGCCGCCTACGCGAGCGCGCATGACGGTTGCACATATTTCCACAGTCGCCTTCCTGGGCATCGAGGCGCGTGAGGTCGACGTGCAGGTCCACATGGCAGAGGCGTCGGGTCAAAGCGCTGGTTTCATCAACATCGTCGGCCTGCCTGACAAAGCCGTCGCCGAAAGCCGCGAGCGCGTCCGCGCCGCGCTCCACGCCATAGGCCTGGCGCTGCCCTTCAAGCGCATCACCGTCAATCTGTCGCCCGCCGATCTTCCCAAGGAGGGTAGCCACTACGACGTTCCAATCGCCCTCGGCCTCCTCACCGCGATGGGAGTGCTTCCGGCAGCTGAAATGGTGGGATACCTTGCCATGGGAGAGCTCTCGCTCGACGGAGTGATGATCCCGGTCGCAGGAGTTTTGCCCGCCGCGATCAAGGCGCTGGAACTGGAGCGCACTTTCATTTGCCCTGAAAGCTCCGGACCCGAAGCGGCCTGGGCAGATGGCCTTGAAATCGTAGCCGCGCCCTCGCTTGTGGCACTCGTCAACCACCTCAAGGGCGTGCAGGTGTTGAGCCCGCCCGTGGCCAAACTCGCCGTTGAAGCCCGAAACATCCCCGACCTGCGCGACGTCAAAGGCCAGGAGACCGCAAAGCGGGCCCTGGAAATAGCGGCCGCCGGCGGACACAATCTCCTGATGATCGGCCCGCCAGGCGCCGGCAAGTCGATGCTGGCCGCCCGCCTGCCGGGATTGCTGCCGCCCCTCGACGCCCGGGAAGCCCTCGAAGTCTCGATGGTCCAAAGCCTGGCCGGAGAGCTCAAGAACGGCGCCATTGGCCGCCGCCGCCCCTTTCGCGCTCCCCATCATTCCGCCAGCATGGCAGCGCTCGTTGGCGGCGGCATGAAAGCAAAGCCCGGCGAAGTTAGCCTCGCCCATTTAGGTGTGCTTTTCCTCGACGAACTGCCCGAGTTTCAGCGCCAGGTTCTGGACTCGCTGCGCCAGCCCCTCGAAACCGGCGAGACCCTGGTGGCCCGCGCCAACGCCCACATCAGATACCCCAGCCGGGTCCAGCTGATCGCGGCCATGAACCCCTGCCGCTGCGGCTATCTCTCCGACCCCGGCAGGGCCTGCACCCGCGCTCCCAAATGCGCCGGCGACTATCAGTCGAAGCTGTCAGGCCCGCTGCTCGACCGCATTGACCTCCACGTCGAAGTCAGCGCCGTCAGCGCCCAGGACCTCACTTTGCCACCGCCCGCGGAAGGCTCCAGCGAAGTGGCAGCCCGTGTCGCCGCCGCCCGCGACATTCAGCGCGCCCGCTACGCCAACCAGCCCATCCGCACCAACGCCGAAGCCGACGGCGAGTACCTGGAGTCTGTCGCCAGGCCCGACGCCCCAGGCTTGGCGCTTCTCTCCAAAGCTGTGGAGACCCTGAAGCTGTCCGCCCGCGGCTACCACCGCGTCTTGCGCGTCGCCCGGACCCTGGCCGACCTCCAAGCCCAACCCTCAGTCACCAGACCCCATATTGCCGAGGCTTTGAGCTACCGAAGACTTTCGCTGTCCTGAGATCCAAAAAAAACCGCCAGTTGACGCCACTGCAGGCGCCACTGCATTTGAGAAATATCGGACAGCGACACTGTCCTGCTGTCGTGCGGCCAGTAACTAACCGAGATTTCCGTCTTTGGGATTGCATGTGCTAACTAAGGGCGAAGCAACCCCTTGGGAGGATTCATGTCTCGCTTTCTCTACCTTCTCATTCAGCCAGGCGTCGTCTCAACCGGCCTCATGGGGACTGCCCTGCAGATCGGTTTGGCCTTTGCCAATTCGATGAACATCGCGGGCATCGCCGACATGGTCGCAGATTACGGCTTAAGCGGTCAGCTCACTTCGGGCGGCCTGATCGCAGCCCTCACCGGCATGTACTACTCGTTCACCCAGCGCAAGACCGCGCGCACAATTGCCGCCGGTGCCGGCGCCGTCGCAGGCGGCATTTCAGGAACACTGGGAACCGCAATCACCCAGGCTCTTGGCTGGACTGTGGTCGCTGAGGGCACGACGTCTCTCCTCAATTTCAGCGCGATTGCGACTGCGTTGATGGGGCTCGTCAGCACAGGGGACCCCTCGTTGGCTCCCGGTTCTGAGCCCATGTTCGATCCCGCAACCCTGGCCCAAGTATTTGGAACCACGGCCGCAGGTGGCGGCATAGGTGCCTTCCTTGCCCGTTTCGTCGCCGGCAGTGGCGCCAACCGCAGCAGACGGGTTCACGCCTGAGCAACCGCAAATCGGCCAAAGTTAATCAATCCTAAATCCCTGCCTGCGAAGTTGGCGCTTCAATCGCCGCTGGGTAGTCAGTCTGTGCCGAAAATCTTGCGCATTCTCGTACTTTTTGTGCTGTTGGCTGTGATGGCAGCCGGCGCGGCGCTGATCAATTGGCCGGTGCAAGGCATCCAACCGGGCCCTGCAACCATTGTGGGCATCGCCTTCATCGGTCTGGCAACCCTCCTCTTTGCCTTGTTTGAGGCCAAGCACCGCGTTCAAGCTCTCGGCCAAAAGTCGGGAGAACTCGCCCGCGTCAAGCTTGAACTGGAATCGACGGTGCACGCCCTCCGCCAGCGCCACCGCGAGCTGCAATCCAGCGAACAACGCTATCGCGGCCTTGTGGAACAACAAGGCGATGTGATCCTGCGAAAACTGCCTGATGGCAGATTGAGCTTTGTCAACGATTCATTCTGCACAACATTTCGTATGCCCCGTGATCGCTCTCTGGGCCGGCCTTTTACGCCTGAATTTCATCCCAGTGAAAAAGTCGGCAACCCGCCATCGCTGGCCGGTCAATTGCCTTCGCAGCGCCGGCAGTACGAGCAACGCATCAACACCAATGCGGGGTGGCGCTGGTTTGCCTGGGAAGACCACATCATCCGCAACGACGCAGTGCAGGTGACGGAAATTCAAAGCATCGGCCACGACATCACCGGCCAGAAAGAACTCGAAGCAGCCTTGCGCGAAGCGCGCGACAAAGCCGAAGAAGCTAACCGCGCCAAGTCGATGTTCCTGGCCACCATGAGCCACGAAATTCGCACGCCCATGAATGGCGTCATCGGCATGACCGGTCTGCTCCTGGACACGCCACTCTCCCCTGAGCAACACTCCTACGCCAGCGCCGTGCGCGAATCCGGCGAAGCCTTGCTCGACATTATCAACGACATCCTGGACTTCTCGAAAATCGAGTCAGGCACGATGCCGATGGAAGAAACCGCCTTCTCGCCGCGCGGCCTCATTGAAAGTGTTTCCGAACTACTGGGGTATCGCTGCTGGGAAAAAGGCATCGACATCGCAACCTATGCCCACCCGCGGCTGTCGGCACAAATACTGGCCGATGAAGGGCGCGTTCGGCAGGTCCTTTTGAATCTCGCCGGCAACGCCGTCAAGTTCACGGATGCAGGTGGTGTGCACATCACCGCCCAACCCGACACCGACCCCAAATTCATCCGCTTCGAAATCGTGGATACTGGAATTGGAATTGCTGCGAACGCGTTGCCGCGAATCTTCCAGGAATTCACCCAGGCGGATTCCTCTCTGGCCCGCCGTTACGGCGGCACGGGCCTCGGTTTGGCGATCACCCAACGCCTTGTCCAGGCCATGGGCGGCGCCGTAGGTGTTTCTAGTCAAATCGGCAAGGGATCCAGGTTTTGGTTCACCTTGCCGGTCAAGCGCGCGCCCGGCCAGACGGCCCAACCGGAAATCGAACTAACCGGTACAAAGGTTCTGGTCTTGACGGCCTATGCGGGTCTTTCGGAATGCCTGGTTCGCCAGCTCTGCGAGGCCGGCGCCGATGCCTTCGCCGCCAAAGGCGCCGCCTCCGCCGAAACGGCGTTGGCAAGTGGGGCCTTCAATGTGTTGCTGATGGATGTAAAGTCGGGAAATGCGCCCGCCTCTGAAATGCTTGTGCGCCTCAAGGCGCGCCTGCAAGGCGTGAAGTCGATCGTGCTGCTGCCCGCCAACGAGCGTGGAGCTTTGCCGTCGCTGCACTCATCGGGCTTCGATGCCTATCTCATCAAACCAATCCGTCACGCCTCGCTCGTCCGCCGGGTGGCAGCCCTCGTCAGCGCAACGTCGAGCGATGAAATAGACGACGCCGCCGACGAACGCGTGGCCTCGGGGCAGAACGAACAACTAAGCTTGCGCGTGCTTGTCGCTGAAGACAATCGCATCAACGCCATGCTGGCCAATGCCTTGCTCTCCAAGTTGGGCCATCGTGTTGATACCGTTGCCAATGGCCGCGAAGCGCTGGAAGCCATGGCCCGCGCGCCGTACGACCTTGTTTTGATGGACGTCCATATGCCCGAAATGGACGGGCTCGATGCGACAAGGCGCATTCGTCAGGGCGAAAACTCCGGCCGCCGCAAGCAGCGCACACCCATTGTGGCCCTGACCGCCAGCACCCTGGCGTGTGAGCGCCAGATCTGCATCGACGCCGGCATGGATGATTTCCTGACCAAGCCACTGGATCCCAATGCCTTGCGAGCGGTCCTCACCAAGCTGGGTCCAAAAGCAATCACCTCCGCCAAACGCGCCTAGCAACCGGACTCATAATTGGGTGTGTGAAAAGCTGAAAGATTTTCACACCAAGGCACAAAGTTTCAAAGACGCGAAGAAAGTAAGAAAGGAATGGAGCGCTTTGCGCACCGAAGGTAAACATCGCCGCCAAGTCAGGGTGGTTGACTGATTCTTCTTCCTTCTTCGTGTCTTCGTATCTTTGCGCCTTGGTGTGAAATTCTTTTTTACTGTGCCCCCGCATCAGTCACTAGTGAGTTTTGGCACTAAGCGGCATGTCTCAACCGCGATTGGCGGAACCACTCCAGCGCGCACGCCGCCACGCCGATGCTGCCCAGCCACATCGTCAGGACAAACACATCCGCATAGCCGTCGGTCTTGATCATCTCGCCCAAGGCGCCACGGCCCAGCGTTCCGATCAGCATGGTCAGTGAGCTGAACACTGCAAACTGCACTGCCCCGTGCAACTTGTTGGCCAGCGCCGACAAATAGGCAACGAACACGGCACCCGCGAACCCCGCCGCAACATTCTCTCCCGCAATCGCCGTCATCAAGCGCAGCATGCGCAGGTCGATGCCTGCGCCCTCACCCAAAGCGCCCAGACCGGTCGCACTCAAAAACCCATCGATGCCAGGGCTGCCATTGGCAAGATCGGCATAGAGCAAGTTGGTCACAGCCGCGGCAACCGCGCCGATCAACATCGAAGGCATGCGTCCGATTCGAACCAGCGCCCAAGCGGCCAGGGAAATGCCGATGACCAGCATCAGCACGCCGAAAGTCTTGGAGGCCAGGGCCACTTCCGTGTTCGTATATTGCAGTTCACCCAGATAGAACGGATAGGCAAACGGTCCCCAAACCGCGTCGGTCAACCGGTAGCTTAAAATAAGCACCAGCACCAAAACTGCCGCCCATTTAAGCCGTGACATCAGCTCGATGAACGGCTCGACGATGGCGCTGAACAACCTGTCCGTGGCGCCCAAAACAAAATTTGGAAATGTCACGCCTGACAGCAACGACGTCGTCGGCCGCCAGTGCGCGATCAATGCCGCAAGCACGCAGGGAAAAATCACGGTCGCGATCACAATGATCGGGCCGTAAGTGCTGGTGAAAGCCTTCGCGTCGGGCGGCGTGTCCGCCGTCACCGCGCCCACCATGAAGGAGATCAAGACGATTCCAGCCCACGCCCAGGCCAACATCACGGCGCTGACCACGGCGGCTCTCAAATGCGGAGACGCAAGGCTCGCAATCTTTGTGTTTTGATCGGCACTGTCGCGAAGTTCGGGTTCGGGCGCCGCCAGCGCACCAATTGTCGCCAGAAGCATCACAGCGCCACCAACGCCAAACACCATATTCCATGGCATGGTATCGGCAAGAAACAACGCGCCCGCGCCGCCAATGAATGCGGCAATACGATAGCCGAACTGATAAACCGCCGACAGCAAATCAATGGGCGTGGCCGTATCGGCAACTTCAATACGCCAGGTATCGATCGACATGTCCTGGGTGGCCGAAGCAAACGCCCCAACCGCCGCAGCCATTGCCATAACCCCAAGCCCCGTTCCAGGCTCCTGCGAAGCGATCACGAAAATACACGCGGCGATCACGCACTGGCACAGCAAAATCCATCCCCGCCGCCGCCCGAACCGGGCAAACGGAAACGGCGGCATCAGATTAACCCCGGGCGACCACAAAAACTTGAAGGCATAGGCCAACCCGATCCACGACAACACGCCGATGGTCGCCAGATCGACCTGGGCCGCACTGAACCAGGCATTGATGGTGCCGGTCAAAAGCGCAAACGGCAGCCCCGCCGAAAACCCCAGCGCGATCATCGAAACCGTCTTGCGGTTTCCTAATGTGGCTCCCGCCTTCGCCAACCAATCATGAGAGCCCGATGCGCCGGTGCCAGCCATTCCCGAATCCTTGAGCCAAATTCGACCAGTGTCAGGCTTGCCCGTCTGCGCGAGCGAAGTCCAGAGATTCGCGCAGGACTGGATAAATTGCAAGGCGTTGACATCGATTGGGCCGCAGCCAACAGTGCGATTCAACTGGGAGCATCCCGCATGAACGGTGTCTTTTTGTCTCGACGCGGCGTGGTAGTGGGCGCAGGTTTGGGCTTGCTCGCGATCAGCACGCGGGGCGCCCTCGCACAGACCACGCCCTCTGAGAGGGAAGGCCCGTTCTTTCCAACGAACACGAATGTCGAGCGCGACGCCGACCTCACCAGGCTGGCGGGCCGCAGCCAACGCGCCGCCGGACAGGTGATGGAGTTGAGCGGCCGTGTGCTCGACGCAAAAGGGCGGCCCGTGCCCGGCGCGCGCGTTGAACTGTGGCAGGCCAACGCCGCCGGGCGTTACGCCCATCCCGGCGATGCCGCCAACCCGGCGCCAATCGATCCCGGTTTCCAGGGCTACGCGCTGTTGACCAGTGGCGCCGATGGCGGCTTTCGCGTCACGACGATCAAGCCCGCAGGCTACAATGTTCCGCAAATAGGCGTACGCACACCGCACTTGCACTGGAAGGTCGGGGCCGGTCCGCGCCGTCTGTCCACGCAAAGCTATTTCCCGGACGAGCCGCAGAACGACACCGATCCCCTGATGCGCGCGATGGGCGATCCCGCCCGCGCCCTCATCGCCCGCAAAGCGCCAGCCGGCGAACCCGGCGCGCTCGGGTTTACCTGGGAGATCGTGCTGCCAGCGTGAAGCGGGCGGAATTCTCTCGCCCATTTTATTCTTGGCTTCTTGGTTACTTGGTGTGAAGACCATCTGCGTGTCCTTCGATCCGCCCCCCCACCCTTTTTTGCGAAGTGCAAAAAAGATCCTCTCCCGCAAGGGGGGCAGTCCAGTGCACTTAATTCGCCCGGCCCGGTACCCATTCAAGCCAGTGCGGCTGCAGCACCAGAGGCGCAAGCGCGCCCGAATTCAGTGCACTGTCACCGAAAAAAAATGCTTTCCTTCTTCGTTGCTTCGTGTGAGTTCCTATCCTCAAGCCGCAGCGGCTTTCGGATCTGCATTCCCCGCAAAATGACCCACCCGATTCCCTGATGAGCCACTTCTTCTTTGCGTCTTTGCGGCTTCGCGTGAAATTCCCTTTTACTGTGTTCCCGTGTCACTTAATTCCGATGTTGGGTAGTAGGTTCCGGATCGCACGCTACGCCAGCAATTGCCGACGCGAGTAGGCTTCGCTAATGTCCGGGATGACACGATTTTCGTGGTTTTGTGAAGTACGGAAAGATGAGTGCACGCGGTAGCAGCTCAAGGGGGCGATTGAAAACTGGATCAAACACCGCAACAACAACCCCAAGCCAAATCCTAATTCGCGTTAAGAGGTGTTGAATCCTGACAAATTATTCCTGACGCGTCATACCGTTCCGTAATCAGTTTCGACTAGCTTGTTGGCTCGCCGGGGATTTCTCGGCTCAAGCCTAGTAACTCAATGACCACAAAACCTCGGTTTCTCGACACTATTACCGGACGACTTGTCCGGCCGATGATCATTGTGATGGCGCTGATGCTTCTTACTGTGGTGCCAATCAGATATTGGTTCTCACAAGTTTTCATCGGCGGCGAGTTCGACTTGCGTGCAGCCGCTCTAAGCGAACAGTTCGCACAGTTGACCGCAGAAACTCCGGTCGGACGCAGATTGCAAAACGCACTTGCGAAAGTTCAATTGCATTCGAAGGATGATCTGGGTCTCGTTGTCGACAATCGGGATGGGACCGTCATTGCTTCGTCGAAGCCCGTTCTGCTGGGGTTGCAATTCCGTGCAGCCATCGCAGTGCTTCCGGCGAAAGATTATCGAACGTACACGCGCACTGTGGAGAGTGCGCAGCCGGACGGCGGCGACAGCCGGGAATTGACCGTCCAGGTTCATGTTGACCGCAGCACCGTCAATGACGCCGCCATGTTGTCAGGAATCATTGCAACACTTGTTTTAGTTGCGATATTCCTCTTGCTCACAACCGCCGTTGCGGCGGTTATCTGGAAAGGCGTACAAGTTCCGGCACGCAATATCGTGCGCTCGATCAAGATGTATGAAAACGGCGGTGAGATCGGCGAGATCGAAACGAAAGCCCCTGTCGAATTGCGGGAAATCAGCGCTGCGCTCACGCGCACCGTTGCCCTACGGCATGAAAAAGACGCCGTACTCCGGGAGGTTTTGCGCAATGCCGCAGACGGAATTCTGGTGATTGACGAAGACGGTATTATCGAAAACTTTAACGCCGCAGCCGAGCGCTTGTTCGGCTATTCCGCGGCTGAAGCGATTGGCCGCAATATCACGCTGATCATGCCCGAGCCTGAAGCCACTCAACATTCGAACGCAATGAAGCGGTACCGTGCGTCGAAGCAGTCGGGTGATGTCGTCATGACCGCAGAGGTGCGCGGCAAACGTAAGGACGGATCGATCGTGCCCGTCCGGCTTTCCGTCAGCGAAGTACGTACCGGCGGACGGCGGCGTTTTGCCGGCATCATTTGCGATATGACCGCAACGCACATTGGCCGCGACAAGCTCTTGCGTTCGCAGAATATGCTTGAAGCGTTGCGGGAAGCGCAAACAGATTTCATCGCGACTTACGATATCAAGAAATTGTCCGAGAGCTTGAATGAGGTGCTGCTTGACTCCACCGGCAGCGAGTATGGCTTCCTTGGAGAAATACTGCACAATCCGGCTGGTGAACCGTACTTGCTTTCGCACGCCGTTACGAACATCGCTTGGGACGCAGAAACGCAAAAACTTTACGAGGACAACCAAGCCACCGGCATGGTCTTTTGCAACCTGAAATCGCTGTTCGGCGCCGTCATGACGTCCGGCGAGCCGGTGATTGCCAACGATCCGGCGAACGACCCGCGCCGCAGTGGATTGCCCAAAGGTCACTTGCCGCTCAACGCGTTCTTGGGCCTGCCGATCAGAGTCGGTGGAAAGCTGGTCGGCATGGCCGGCATTGCAAACCGGCAGGGCGGATATAACCTCGAACAAATCGAACTGCTGAATCCGTTCATGCTGACAGCGGGAAATCTGATACTTGCCTACCGTTCGGAAATGGCACGCAGAGAAAGCGAGGCCGCTCTTGCTGCGGCGCTGCATACGGCGGAGGCCGCAAATCATGCCAAATCGCGGTTCCTCGCCACGATGAGCCATGAAATTCGGACGCCGATGAACGGCGTGCTCGGGATGCTCGACGCATTGCAACAAACGGCGCTTGACGACAAGCAGAGAGACTATGCGCAAACCGCGGCGGAGTCCGGTCAGTTATTGATGTCGCTGATGAATGAGATTCTGGACCTTTCAAAGGTGGAGGCAGGGCAGATGGAATTCGAGCTGATGCCGTTCAATGTCAGAGATTTGGCCACTGAAACAGTTCGTCTGTTCGAAACCAATGCCATGGCAAAGGGCATAGAGTTGTCGGTCAGCGTGTCGCCGTCGACACCCTTGCGCGTGACCGGTGATCGCGGCCGTATCCGGCAGATCCTGAGCAATTTGATCGGTAACGCTATCAAGTTCACGCAAGGCGGAAGCGTTTCGCTTGACGTATCGGCGGCGCAAAGCGTGTCCAGAAACGTTGAATTGCAGTTTGAAGTTACTGATACCGGCATTGGAATAGCGCCTGAGCAGCAGGGCCTGATATTCGCGCGCTTCACACAGGCCGATTCTTCGATAACACGCAAATATGGCGGTACCGGTTTGGGACTGGCGATTTGCCGCGAGTTGGCTGAATTGATGCACGGCACCATTGAGTGCACCAGCGAACTCGGACGTGGAAGCCGCTTCACCGTCAAGCTCACTCTTGAACGCGTGGCGGAAGACGGCGGGCCATTAGCAACGCTTTGCCCGCACTTGAATTCGATCACAGAACGAGCACCTGGAGCGGCGGTTGACGGGAAGAAGAAACCGCTTCGCGTCCTGGTTGCCGATGATGTAGCGGTGAATCAGAAATTGCTGCGCGTATTCCTCGAGCCACTTGGTCATCACGTCGACGTAGTGTCCAATGGATTGGAAGCGGTCGCGGCAGTCGCGCGCTTCGAGTATGACCTCGTGTTGATGGACATCCAAATGCCCCAGATGGATGGGTACACTGCCACGCGGCAAATTCGGGAAATGACGGGCAGCGCCGGGCAAACCTACATCGTGGCGTTGACGGCAAATGCAATGTCTGGCGATCGGGAGCGCTGCATCGAAGCCGGCGCCAATGATTATGTCAGTAAGCCGATTAAGATGACCGAGCTCTACGCAGCGATTGACCGTGCCCCTGCAAGCAACGCGACCCCATTTCAAGCCGCAAGTGCCGCCGTGGGCGCGTAGACGTCCAAGCACCGCGTCCAAACCGCCTCACGCGTCTGTGCACTGTTTCCCACTGTTCTGCTTCGCGTCTTTGCGTGAAAAACTTGCAGCGCTTCACTGCGTCTCCCAGTTATGAGTCCGGGTGCGCGTGCTTTGACTCATTCATGGGAATCCGATGTTGAGCTGGCGCTGCCCGTTCGCACGATTGTGGCTCACGGGGTCGCACGCCCTGGCGCGGAGTTCGCCGAGTCAATGCAATCTTCGGAGCTGGTGGAT
>Ga0163150_10000791_pt1 | contig 56991 bp, 48 predicted proteins | sample OliLakLV19P2IB_FD_148628 | JGI IMG/M metagenome (GOLD analysis project Ga0163150, IMG submission 148628) | Freshwater microbial mat bacterial communities from Lake Vanda, McMurdo Dry Valleys, Antarctica - Oligotrophic Lake LV.19.P2.IB | ecosystem: Environmental > Aquatic > Freshwater > Lake >...
AGACTAAAGGATATAGAAATCTAATCAGGTAAATAGTCCCACCTTTACATCAAATAAACAGCATGAGTGCAACTAAAGAAATTAAGAAAGTAACCACCAACACCCTTCAAAAGATGAAGGCTGCTGGTGAAAAAATTGCTATGATAACAGCATACGATTTTTCTTTCGCCTCCATTTTTGATGCTGCAGGTATTGACATTATTTTGGTTGGCGACAGTGCCAGCAATGTAATGGCAGGTCATACCACTACCCTTCCCATTACACTCAATCAGATGATATATCATGCACAAAGTGTGGTAAGGGCAAGAGAAAGAAGTCTTATTGTTTGCGATATTCCGTTTGGCTACTATCAATCTAATTCTGACATTGCTTTAGCCTCAGCTATCAGCATCATGAAAGAAAGCGGTGCCAATACGGTGAAACTGGAGGGAGGCGAAGAAGTGATTGACTCAGTAAAAAAAATAGTAAGTGCCGGCATTCCTGTAATGGGGCATTTAGGATTAACACCACAATCAATAAATAAATTCGGCACCTATGTGGTTCGGGCCACGGATGAACAAGAGGCAAACAAATTAAGAAAGGATGCTTTGCTGTTGCAGGAAGCCGGATGCTTTGCTATTGTACTGGAAAAAATTCCAGCTACACTGGCTAAGGAAGTTTCTGAAAGTTTACATATCCCCACTATCGGTATTGGAGCTGGTGTTCATTGTGACGGTCAGGTGTTGGTTATGCATGATATGCTCGGCATTAATACTGAGTTTAAGCCCCGGTTTCTCAGGCAATATTTAAATATTGCTGAACAAGCCACTGCCGCCGTGCAACAATATATAAAAGATATTAAAAGCAAAGACTTTCCAAATGATAGTGAGCAATACTGAATCAGATGATAGACAATAACTAACAGATAGTAGTTTGTTGTCTTTAAATCAGCCATTCTGCGATTAGAAAACTATTATCTATTCACTATCATCTATTATCTCTCCTTTTCCTACCTTTGCAACCTCAATAAAATGCTATATGGATTTTCTCAAAACTCTCAGAGTCGGGTCAACTAATAAAGGCGTAAGCACAGGTACTCAATGGATAAATTCAACCGGCGAAACGATTGACTCCTTCTCCCCTGTTGATGGAAAAAAAATTGGTTCTGTTACAGCGGCTGATAAAACAAGTTATGAAACAGTTATTAGTAAGGCACAAGAAGCTTTTGCAACATGGCGGCTCATGCCTGCGCCAAAAAGAGGTGAAATAGTAAGACAGATTGGCGATGCATTAAGGGCTAATAAGGAACCGTTGGGCAAACTCGTTTCGTATGAAATGGGTAAAAGCCTGCAGGAAGGTTATGGCGAAGTACAGGAAATGATTGACATCTGTGATTTTGCTGTTGGTCTTTCAAGACAATTGCATGGTTTTACTATGCACAGCGAACGTCCTGGACATAGAATGTATGAACAATATCATCCATTAGGAATAGTAGGAATTATTTCTGCTTTCAACTTCCCTGTTGCTGTATGGAGCTGGAACACTATGCTGGCCTGGATATGTGGAAACGTATGTGTATGGAAGCCGTCTGAAAAAACTCCGTTGTGTGGAATAGCCTGTCAAAATATCATTTCAGATGTATTTACAAAAAATAATATTCCTGAAGGTGTTTGCGGATTGATAAACGGCGGCCGTGAGGTTGGCGAATGGATGTCGGCTGATTCCAGAATTCCTTTGGTATCGGCTACGGGTTCTACAAGAATGGGTAAAGCCCTTAGTGCCACTGTTGGCGCAAGGCTTGGAAGGGCTTTATTGGAATTAGGTGGCAACAATGCTATCATCATTTCTAAAGATGCTGACTTTGACATTGCTATACTTGGTTCTTTATTCGGAGCAGTTGGCACAGCCGGCCAACGTTGTACTTCTACAAGAAGATTAATTATTCATGAAGACATTTATGAATCCATAAAAATTAAATTAGCTGCTGCATATAAACAACTCCGCATTGGTGATCCACTTGATCAAAACAATCATGTAGGTCCGTTGATTGATAAGGATGCTGTAAGAATGTATCTGGATGCCATCGAAAAATGTAAAGCAGAAGGTGGAAAATTTGTTGTAGAAGGTGGAATAGTTGAAGGAGCCGGATATGAAAGCGGTTGTTATGTTAAACCCTGTATTGCCGAAGCTCAACCTGGTTTTAAAATTGTGCAGCATGAAACTTTTGCACCCATCCTTTATTTATTAAAATATAAAACGATTGATGAGGCTATTGCTATACAAAATGAAGTACCACAGGGTTTATCTTCCTCTATTATGACACTAAATCTGCGGGAGGCAGAACAATTCCTTTCTCATGCTGGTAGTGATTGTGGTATTGCCAATGTAAACATTGGAACCAGCGGCGCCGAAATCGGCGGAGCCTTTGGCGGGGAAAAAGAAACGGGTGGTGGCCGTGAAAGCGGCAGCGATGCCTGGAAAGCTTATATGCGCCGCCAAACAAATACTATCAACTACAGCACTTCTCTCCCATTGGCTCAAGGGATAAAGTTTGATGTATAATAAATTCCCAAAATTTGACTATAAACAATAAACAGACAACCTATCATACTTACCGTCCGTCAAAAAAAACTTAAAAAGACCTTGTAAAGAGGTCTTTATTTGTGTAAAATGTATGAATGGTAATCAGTATTTTTACCCCTACACCAATTTTGTAGTATAAAACCTAACACATGAATATTTCGATAAAACGTACCTCCTTGCTTGCCATCTGTGGTTTGGTCACTTTAGCCTTGTCTGCACAAAAAGACGATGTTCCCAAAGGCTGGCACATGATGGATAAAGCATCTTCCGGTTATTATGGGCTCAGTGTTGACAAAGCCTACGATTTTGTAAAATCTAAAAAGCTTAAAAGTAGAACCGTTATTGTAGCAGTTATTGACTCTGGCATTGATACAACACATGAAGACCTGAAATCAATTCTCTGGAAAAACCCAAAAGAAGTTGCTGGTAATGGCATTGACGACGATAAAAACGGCTATGTAGATGATATATACGGGTGGAATTTTCTTGGTGGTCAGGATGGCCGCAGTGTAGAACAGGATTCTTATGAGGCAGCAAGGGTTTATCATAAATTCAAAAGCAAATATTCTGGAAAAGAAATTGATGCCAATAGCCTCTCAAAAGAAGATCTATTCGAATATCAAATGTGGAAGCGGTCTGAAAAAGAAATAAGCGGCGACTCTAAAGATAGCGGCCTCGAACTTATTTTCATGAAGAGAGCCTATACTAATTGCCTGAAAAGTGACAGCATTCTCAAAAAAGCAATGGGCAAAGAAAAATTTACCGGCAAAGAATTAGGCGACTTTAATCCTGCTGACCCAGAAGTAAAAAAGGCAAAAAATAGTCTCTTTAGTCTTATGTCTGGAAATGATGCCCTGGAAACCACCAACGAAGAGTTTCTCGAAGGCTTTGGTGATTATGTTAGCGGCGAAGAAAAGAAGGCCGAAGCCGGTAACACCCCCCCTAAAGCTTACAGGTCTGATATAGTAAAAGATAACTATAACGACTTTAATGATAAATTTTATGGCAATAGTGATGTGATGGCAAGTAGCAAAGGAGCCTTACACGGTACCCATGTTTCGGGAATCATTGCAGCCTCCCGTGGAAATGGAAAAGGAATGGACGGCGTTGCTGATAATGTAAAAATAATGATGCTTCGTGCAGTACCAGATGGTGATGAACATGATAAGGATATAGCATTGGCTATACGATATGCCGCAGATAACGGAGCACAAGTTATTAATATGAGTTTTGGCAAGGGCTTTTCACCCGAAAAGAAATGGGTGGATGATGCAGTAAAGTATGCAGAAAGTAAAGGGGTGTTATTAGTGCATGCCGCCGGTAATGATGCAAAAAATATTGACACCACATTCAATTATCCCACTCCTGCTGCCATTGATGGAACAAGGCCTAACAACTGGATTACCGTAGGTGCCAGTGGCGACCCTAAAGCAGGTGGCCTTACTGCCAATTTCTCCAACTTTGGTAAAAAAGAAGTAGATGTATTTGCTCCGGGTGTAAAAATATATTCTACTGTTCCGGGTGGTAATACTTACCAAAACCTTCAGGGTACGAGCATGGCCTCACCGGTGGTGGCTGGCTTAGCAGCATTCCTTTTAGAGTATTATCCGAACCTGAGTGCAGCCCAGGTAAAAATGGTGATTGAAAAATCTTCCACTAAACTAACAGAGAAAGTAAAAAACCCTGAAACGGATGAATTAGTGCCGCTTTCCGACATTAGCAAGTCGGGCGGATTAGTAAATGCCTACGAAGCTATTAAATTAGCTTCTACTATTAAAGGCGAAAGGAAACTGGCTCCTGTAAAACCCGTAAAATCAACTGTGAAGCCGAAAGTAAACGGATAGAACAAAAGCAATAGTATTTGATAAACCCCGGCATCCACGGGGTTTATTCTTTACAGGGCAATATTATCTTTTCAACATAACCTGGGTTTTTAGGCCGGTAGTTTGAATTTCGGTTGTGATTTAATTCAAACCGCCAATCAAAAACTGGGAAAACTCTCAAAAATCTTAAGTAATTTGCAGATTCTATTACAAAAACTAAACTTAATAAAATGAAACATATACTTTATTTCGCCTCTGTTGTTGCATTGGCAGTAGTAACAAGCTGTGGTACCAAACCGGGTGAAGCACAAGCTGATGGGTCTTCAACCGTTACTCCAATAAATGTGAATGGAAACGGAAACGGTCTGCCACAGTCCACATCACCTATTACCACACCATCTTCTATAACAACACAGCCAATAACAGCACCAAATCTTACAACGATACCGACCGCTACTACAACCACCGTACAACAGCAGCCAACAACTACTGTAAGCACAGCTAAAGGAATGAACCCGGCACACGGACAACCCGGCCATAATTGTGATATTGAAGTTGGGGCGCCGCTGAATAGTACACCATCAAAAAATGTAGCCCACACAACTCCAACTGTAACAAGTACACCTGTAACCAGTACTCAAAACCAGGTGATAACATCCACAACACCAACAATTACCTCTGCCACTACAAAAGTAAAAACCGCTCCGGGCATGAATCCACCGCATGGAGAACCAGGACACCGCTGCGATATTACTGTTGGTGCGCCATTAAACAGTAAACCGGCTGCTACTACTACTACTACAAGCCCAACAATTACCCCAACAATAAATAGCAATGTAATACCCGGCAGTATAAAACCTTCGATTGTAAACACAACCCCGGCAATTACAACTCCAACAACGACCACTGCGGTAAAAACTGCTCCTGGTATGAATCCTGCACATGGACAACCCGGTCACCGTTGCGAAATTGCAGTGGGTGCCCCTTTAGATAGTAAACCCGAGCCTCTTAAAGTTGTTACTCCGGAAAAGAAAAATAAATAATTGATATATCAATCATACCAGCTTTTGGTAACAAAGGCTGGTTTTTTTTATTATAATATTTGATTTATGCCCCGCCCCGAGCTGGCTACAATACCGGAATGGTATCATCGCTATATCAATCAGGTAGAAGGAAACGACCTGGTAGCCGCCATGAAAAAGCAAACACCAGCCATTTTTCGTTTTCTCAACAACATACCACCTGAGAAAAGAAACTATCGCTATGGAAAAGACAAGTGGACCATTAAAGAAGTATTACAACATATTATTGATGCGGAAAGGGTTTTTGCCTACCGTGGCCTTTGTATTGCCCGGAAGGAGACCGTTTCATTGCCGGGCTTTGACGAAAACGATTATGCAGATAATTCAAAAGCAAAAAAAAGAAACTGGGCCGATATGATTGAAGAATTAAAAGCTGTTCGCCGTTCTACAGAAATACTTTTCGGTTCTTTTGACAAGGAACAACTATCCACCGTTGGGATAGCCAACAATAACCCTGTGTCAGTAATGGCCATAGGGTTTATTCTCGTTGGTCATATCAATCATCATATAAAAATAACAAGAGAAAGATACCTGTAAAAGAGAAAACCCCTTGCTTATTGCAGAGGGGTTTTCCTTTATATTTTTTCTGATTAAAATCCTTTCTTAACTGGTTCTTCTTTGGTTTTTGCTTTTGCCAGGTTCTGTTGGCCAATCATATCATTCATCACTTTCACTGCCTGGTCAAGATAAATATCTTCCTGCAGACCTTTTAACCATTGACCAAAACGATCTTTTTTATTCTTATCATTATCCCAACGGTTTACTTCTTTTGTCAAAGGAGAAACATCTAAAGAGTCTTTCAGCTTCAACAATGATTCCAGTTGCTTGATCGTACTGCGGATTGATTTCTGCTCTTTGCGGTATTTATCAATCTGCAGTGAGTATTCCTTATCATTTTGTTTAGACAGCCACTCTGAGCTTTCTTTAATCACCTTGAAAGACTCATTATTTTTTAACCGCTGACTGGCTAACTGTTGAATTGTTTTCAGGTCATATCCCGGAACCCAATTGTTGTAAGTAGCTTTATTAATTTCATCCCAGGGCAATGCATCCACATCATCTTTCTCTCTCACCTTTAAGTGTTCGAGGTTATCTGGTAATACTATATCAGAATAAACTCCCTTAAGCTGTGTAGAGCCGCCATTGATGCGATAAAACTTCTGTAAAGTCAATTTCACCGTTCCCAAATCGGCATTGGTCATCGAAAACCCGTTTTCATCCAGGCCAATATTACGTTGTACGGTTCCTTTTCCATAAGTAGAAGTGCTGCCAATGATAATACCTCTGTTATAATCCTGGATAGCGGCTGCAAAAATTTCTGAAGCAGATGCGCTGAATTCATTTACCATTACTGCCAGGGGGCCGGTGTATAAAACATTACGATCCTTATCTTTCAGCACACTGGGATTATTATTCCTGTCTTTTACCTGTACAATCGGCCCTTCATCAATAAAAAGACCCGCCATTTGAACTACATCATATAAAGAGCCGCCGCCATTATTGCGAAGATCAATTACAATACCATCTACTTGTTCTTCCTTCAATTTTTTTACTTCATTCGCTACATCCACATAACTGCGGGCACCATTTGCGTCTTCAAAATTTGCATAAAACTCAGGCAGGAATATATAACCGATTTTTGACCCGCCATTTTTTACAATAGCACTGCGGGCAAATGTTTCATCCTGTACTATTTCGTCACGGATAAGTGTTACTACTTTTATTGACCCGTCAGTTTTCTTAATTGTAAGTCTTACTTCCGTTCCTTTTTTTCCACGAATAACTTTTACAGCGTCTGTTACTACATAACCAGTAAGGTCAACCGGCTCTTCTTTTCCCTGCGCCACTTTCATAATCAAATCTCCGGGCTGTATTTCTCCCGACTTGGAAGCAGGACTTCCTGATAATATGCTGCTGACTTTAATATTTCCATCATCATACTGCAGAGATGCACCAATTCCATAGAAACGACCACTCATTTCTTCATCAAAATATCTTTTATCAACAGGCGGAAAAAATTCTGTATGCGGATCCATCGTAGTAGTAATAGCATTTACATACACATTAAACTTATCATCATCAGTAAATTTAAAACGGTAACGTTCAAAAGTTCTGTCCATTATCCGTTTTACTTTATCACGGGCATCTTTTTCCAGTTCGTCATCCGTCTTTACCACAAATCCTTCTTTGCCCTTATTTTTTTCCCGAATGTCGAGCAGATCAACATAGCGTTCCAGCACCATGAACTTTATCTTTTTTCTCCACCGGTCTTTCCTTTCAATATCTGTAGTGGCAAAATTGAGTTTTTCAGCATCCAGCACTACTTCTTCGTCTAATCCAAATTCAAAAGGTTTTAACAACAAGTCGGCATATACCATTGCTATTTCTTCCATCCGCTTATTGAAAATCTTACCGGCTTCAAGAAAAAATTCTACAGATGCACCCTTTATTTCATCATCAACTTTTGTCTCATATTTTTTGAGTGCATTCATGTCGCTTTGCAGGAACATATTCTTTTCCCTGTCAAGATCGGCCATGAATTTTTTGAAAACTTTCTTTGAAAAAGCATCATTAATTTCCTGTGGGCTAAAGTGGGCTTCTGCAAGCATAGAGCCAACAAGCTTTAAAATCTGCTCATACTTGGAGGGAGGATTTTTTGAATTGTTGTTCGTACCAGTTCCCATGGTTTTAAAGGCAAGAAATGAACCTGCCACCACCATCATAATCACAATTGGAAGTCTTTTCATATTCAAAAGGTATTTAATTGCATTAGGCATATTCAAAAATAACGCAAAAACATTGTCTTTCTTGCCTTTATAAGCTTTTAACAAGGGTTTTTGATGAATGGAGCAGAAGAATTAGCTGGCTTATACTTTATCAGCTCTGTCAGAAGCTTATCTATTAAATGAAAAACTCCTTCTTGCCGAAGCGAGAAGGAGTTTTGGGGTAACCAATGGGGCTCGAACCCACGACCCTTAGAACCACAATCTAATGCTCTAACCAACTGAGCTATGGCTACCATTTGTGAAGGGCAAAAGTATAGAAAATCATGCCTCATACCAAAACCAGATTTTGAATAAGCTTTTGCTTTCAGTTTCTTTGCACCTCTTTTAAAAAATACAATGAATTACTGGCTATTAATAATCATTCCTCTTATTTCTGCTTTTATCGGATGGGTTACCAACTGGGTGGCTATAAAAATGTTATTTCATCCCCGGGAACCCAAAAGAATATTGGGTATCACCTTCCACGGAATATTTCCAAAACGTCAGCAGCAATTTGCAGAAAAGCTGGGAAAGCTTATCAGTGCTGAGTTTCTTTCCTTCAATGATATTGAAGAGAAAATCAGCAACCCTGAAAATCTGAAAAAGATTATGCCGATGATAGAAAATCATATTGATGATTTTCTGCGCAACAAGTTAGGCACTGAAATGCCGATGATCAGTATGTTCATCGGGGATAAAACTGTCACTAAGCTCAAAGAATCATTTATGAAGGAAATTGAGATTTTATTTCCGCAGGTGATGAAGCAATATGCTGCCAACCTGAAAGATGAGCTTGACCTGGAGCAAATCGTTATTCAAAAAGTGTCAGGCTTTTCTTCTGATAAATTAGAAGAAGTGCTGCTACAAATAATGTCTAAAGAATTCAGGTTTGTGGAAATTATCGGGGCAGTTATCGGTTTTATTATCGGTCTGGTGCAGGTAATCATCACCCAACTAACAGCCTGATTTTATCAAAACTGGCTGACAACCCGAACTTTTCCCTTTTATAGTTGTCTTATGCCTTTCATCAAGTTGTCACAACTGTGTCAGCAAGTATGGACACCTTTGCCCGTCTAAACATTAAATTCATATAAATGATAAAGTCAGTTTTCTCCTTATCCCTTGTTTTTCTGTCACTTATGGCATTTTCTCAGCCCCCTTCGGGTGGTGGAAACCGAACCAGTGGACAAATGCCAACCGGCAGATTTTATGGTAAAATAGTAGAAGCCAAATCAGGTAAGCCAATTGAATATGCCTCCATTCAGTTGATTCAGAACAAAATGGACACTGTGACGAAGAAAAGAAAAGACGTTGTGGTAGCAGGGATGCTGACCAAAGCAAACGGAGAATTCAGCCTTGAAAATGTTGCCGCTTTTGGTCAGTCTAAATTAAAAATTACAGTAATTGGTTATAAATCGTTTGAGCAAACAGTTTCCTTCGATATAAAAATGGGTGGGGATATGAGTGCCATGATTGGTGCTTTAGATAAGGACCTTGGTAATGTGAAGGTTGAAATTGAAGAAAAAATGCTGGATAATGTAACCGTTACATCGAGTAAACCAGGTTTGCAACTTGGAATTGACAGAAAAATATTTAATGTTGACAAAAACCTGGTTTCTGCCGGTGGTACTGCTGTTGACATAATGAGAAATATTCCATCAATAAACGTTGACCTTGATGGGAATGTAACAATGAGGAACAATGCTCCTCAAATATTTGTAGATGGGCGGCCTACAACTTTAACGCTGGAACAAATACCTTCAGACGCAATAGAAAGTGTTGAATTAATTACTAACCCCTCCGCTAAATTTGATGCGTCCGGTGGTACCGCAGGAATTTTAAATGTGGTATTAAAGAAAAACAAAAAAGTGGGTTATAGTGGAAGTGTTCGTGCCAATATAGATTCAAGAGCAAAAATCGGATTGGGGGGTGATATAAACCTTCGTCAGCAGAAAATGAATTTTTTTCTTAACGCAAATTACAATGAACGTAAGTCGATTAGTACAGGAACAACAGATAGAAACACTTTAGTTGGCACACCTGCCACTTATCTCGAACAATCAGACCGTAATGTTTCCGAGGGCTATTTCGCTTTTCTACGAACAGGCTTTGATTTTTTTATCGATAACAGAAATACCATTTCGGTGTCTGGTAATTTAGTAAAAGGACGCTTCAAACCAATTTCTGAAAGTGATATTGCAATTGATTCTTTTTTTACACCGTTAAGATCAGGCTTAAACAAAAGGAATTCGGCTACCAACAGTATGTTTAGCAACAGCGGTCTTTCATTCAGCTTTAAGCATAATTTTCCAAAACAGGGAGAAGAGCTAACTGCTGATGTAAATTATAATCGCAGTAATAACGAAAATGAAAATATTATTACTACTGACAATTTTAAAATTCCCGGAAATACATTTATTAATTCTGCAAAGCAAAAACAGAATGGCACTGGTAGTAATAACAATATAACTATCCAGTCAGATTATACAAAGCCCATAAATGATAAATCAAAATTGGAAATGGGAGTACGGCTGCAAATCAGAAAGTCAGATACCAAAAATAATTTTTTCGATTACATTAGCGGCACTCCTGTATTAAGAACTCCTTTGTCGGTGAATTATAATAATACCGATAATGTATATGCTGCTTACACTACTTATTCAAATAAACAAAAGGATTTTGGATACCAATTAGGTTTGCGCCTGGAAAGCTCCGATTATCAAGGAAATTTACCGGATAAGAACCAGGTATTTAATATCAAATTTCCTATAAGTCTTTTTCCAAGTATTTTTCTAACCCAGAAATTAAAAAAAGAGCAGGATGTACAATTAAACTATTCGAGAAGAATTAACCGCCCTAACTTTTTTCAGCTTTTCCCTTTTACTGATTTCTCCGATTTTCTAAACATTAGTCGTGGAAATCCTGATTTAAGACCTGAGTTTACAAATTCGCTGGAACTATCCTATCAAAAGACGTATAAGAATAAAGATAATTTTATCGCTTCTTTATACTATAAAAATACCAACAACCTGATTTCCAGGCTTCAGGTAAAAGAGTTAAATCCACTATCAGGTGACGATGCCCTTGTAAACACCTATATTAATGCTAACAGCAGCTATGTAACCGGTCTGGAATTAACTTCTAAAAACAAACTGGCAAAATGGTGGGATTTAACGAGCAATATCAATCTTTTCACTTCAAAAATAAATTTCGAAGATCCGGCACAGATAGAACTGAAACAGTTTGCCAGTTGGTTTGCCAAATTGAACAACACATTTAAACTTCCTAAAAATTTCACCCTTCAGTTATCCGGAGAATACCAGTCGAAAACTGTACTTCCTCCTGGTGGTGCAGGCGGCGGCGGCCGTGGAGGAGGAATGTTTGGAGGTGGTATGTTTGGGCAATCAAGTGCCGCACAAGGATTTTCAAAAGCAAACTATTTTGTAGATGCTGGTGTAAGGTATGAATTTCTGAAAAACAAGCAGGCTTCTGTTTCCGTAAACGTCAGCGACATTTTCAGAACCCGCAGACAGAATATCTTTTCTGAATCAATTTTCTTTTCGCAGGAAGTTTTTCGCCGCAGAGACCCCCAATTATTACGGGTAAACTTTAGCTGGAGATTTGGAAAATTTGATGCTAATCTATTCAAACGTAAAAATCTGAAAAATGGAGATGGTGGTGCTATGGAAGGGGTAAATATGGGGCAATAAGAACTTATAAGATAAATAGTTTAAAAGTTTAAGGTTTTGCATATTTGCAAAACCTTTCTTTTTAAAGGCCAATTATTTGAAACGAATCTATTTTACCGTCACAAACGACCTTACTTACGACCAGCGGATGCATCGAATATGCACTTCACTGGCAGAAAATGGGTATGTTGTTACATTAGTAGGCCGAAAACTACCTTCCTCTCTCCCACTTGCAGAAAAAAAGTTTGCTCAAAAAAGAATCCGCTGCTGGTTCAATAAAACAAAATGGTTTTATGCCGAATACAATATCCGGTTGTTCTTCTTTCTGTTATTTAAGAAGATGGATGCCATTTGTGCCATTGACCTTGACACCATCCTCCCTTGTCTTCGCATTTCAAGATGGAAACGAATTCCTCGGATTTATGATGCCCATGAATTGTTTACAGAACTGAAAGAAGTAATTAGCCGCCCCGCTATTCAAAAAGTATGGACAAGAATTGAAAGAAGAGCTGTTCCAAAATTCAAACATGGCTATACAGTAAGTGAAAGCATTGCACAGGAATTTAAACGCCGTTATAAAGTTGATTATAAAACTATCCGTAACGTACCGGTATTGCAACCACTAACAAATGATAAACAAACAGAAAGATTTATTCTGTACCAGGGAGCAGTAAACGAAGCAAGGGGGCTTGAATACCTTATCCCCGCCATGCAATGGGTAAATAGTAAACTGGTTATTTGCGGTGATGGCAATTTTATGGAACAGTTAAAAAAACTTGTCAGCGATTATAAATTGGAAGAGAAAGTAGAGTTACAAGGAATGTTATCTCCCGATAAGCTAAGAGAAATTTCGCAAAAAGCATTTATAGGAGTAGCTGTACCTGAAAAAGAAGGATTGAATCAATACTTAGCCCTACCCAATAAGTTGTTTGATTATATCCATGCCGGCCTTCCGCAGGTAACAGTAAATTACCCGGAATACCGGAAAATTAACAGCCAGTTTGAAGTAGCGGTATTGCTCGACGATATTTCACCAAAAAGAATTGCCGAAGCCCTGAACAATTTACTGATGGATGATGTTCTTTATAAAAGGCTCAAAGAAAACTGCCTGAAAGCCAGAGAATTATTAAACTGGCAGCAGGAAGAAAAAAAACTAATTAGCTTCTATCACACTATTTTAAACAGTTGATCCGTCATTTACATATAGTTTGTCTTGATGTGCCGTGGCCGGCAGACTATGGCGGTGCTATAGATATGATGAACCGCATTATGATGCTGAAGAAAATGGGTATCAGCATACATCTTCACTATTTTAGTTACAATGAAAGAGGTACACCGAATGAACTGAATCAGTATTGTGATAGTATCAATGTGTACGAAAGAAAGAAAGGGCATAAAGGGTTTTCTGCAAAACTTCCGTATATCGTTGCTTCAAGGATGAATGATGAATTGGTAACTAATCTCCGGGGCGATAACTATCCAATTTTGCTTGAGGGACTTCATTGCACCGGTGTTCTTCCTCAGCTTGACTTAAATAATAGAAAAGTTGTAGTGAGAATGCACAATGAGGAAAGCATTTACTATAAAGAACTGGCAAGGTCTGAAACCTCGTTTTTCAAGAAACTATATTTTCTTCATGAAAGCAAGCTGATAAAAAAATATAATCATCAGTTGCCATCAGCTTGCACCTATGCTTGTATTTCAGCAGAAGATATCCGACTGTTAAATAATGAATACCATTTGCCAAATACAAAATTCCTGCCTGCATATCCCGCTTGGCAACAGGTAACCGGCGAAGAAGGAATAGGTAACCTCTGCTTATATCATGGCAATCTTTCTGTGCCTGAAAATGAAGAAGCCGCAATCTGGTTGTTGCGAAAAGTTTTTAATAATGTACGAAAGCCGTTTGTGATTGCCGGTAAAAAGCCATCCAAAAGATTGGAAAAGCTGGCACATCTTTACCAACATACCTGCCTTGTGGCCGATCCTACAGAATCTGAACTGAATGATCTTATCCGGAAAGCCCATATCAATGTATTGCCCTGTTTTAATAAGAATATCACTGGCTTGCGATTAAAACTATTGCATGCACTCTTTGAAGGAAGACATTGTGTAGTAAATGAACCGATGGTAAAAGGAACCGGATTAGAAGGTGCCTGTCATACGGGAACAACTGCCAATGCCTTTGCGTCCATCATTGCACAATTGTATCATCAGCCTTTTACTAATGAAGAAATAACGCTGCGAAAGAAACTATTGGGTGATACCTATGATAATGAAAAGAATACCCGGCAGCTTATTCAATACTTATACTAGCATTATCACTCACCATACCTCTTTCTGTACGAATCATCCGGGCCGGGAATTTTTGTACCACAATATAATCATGCGATGCCATCACCACAGCCGTATTGTAGTCTTTTGATATATTGAAAAGTAATGCCATTATTTCGTCTGATGTTTCAGGATCAAGATTGCCGGTTGGTTCATCAGCCAATATTAATTTAGGGGAATTTAATAAAGCTCTTGCCACATCTATCCTTTGCTGCTCACCACCACTTAATTCAAATGGCATTTTAAAGCCTTTTGATTTCAATCCCACTTTATCCAGCACATCCATTATTTTTTCATTCATCAGTTTTTCATCCGTCCAGCCGGTAGCTCTTAAAACGAATTTCAGGTTATCGTTTACATTCCTATCGGTTAATAATTGAAAATCCTGAAATACCACACCAAGGCTGCGGCGTAGATAGGGAACTTTTTTCCAGTCCAAATCCCGAAGATTGTAACCTGCAACAGTACCATCGCCTTCCGTCAACGGCAATTCTCCATACAATGTTTTCAGCAGGGTTGACTTACCGGTTCCCGTTTTTCCAACGAGATATACAAACTCACCTTTGTTAACGGTAAGATTAATATCCTGTAAAATAAGATTACCGCCTTGGTAAATGTTAGCGTGGCGTATTTCTATAATGGGTTCTGACATGCTGAATGGTTTGCTGCAAAATAAAGCAAAGTAGGTTAACAAACTTAAAAAACTAGCTCCTGATTTTTTAGCTTAATTGGCAATGATTTTTTCTCACCTATTTCTACCTTGCCAATAACCTTTGCTTCTTGCAAACCCTGCGAGGTATTTTATCATTTACATCAAATAATCCAACCATCTCTGTAATTTTACACCCATGATTGGGTCAACTATTTCTAAAAAAGCTTTCTGGGATGTAAATTTTGCAGCCCTTGATTTTGAGAAGTCCTCTCTTTTCATCATGCAAAAGGTTTTTAACTATGGAAGCTGGGATGACCAGGTGGCCATCATGCGGCTATACGGACTTGACAGAATAAAAAAAGAAATCATAGGAGCCGCCTATTTGCGCCAACCAGTCCTTAGTTTTTTATGTACTATTTTACAGTTGCAAAAAACTGATTTTGGATGCTACATAAAAATGCAGTCGAACCCACTACCCTGGAATTATTGAAAACTATTTGTTCGCAGCAACAGTTGAGTTCCTTTCTACTTGGCGGAGGTACCAGTATTGCACTTCGTGGGGGACACCGTTTCTCAGTTGATCTTGATTTCTTTACTAATCTTCCTTATGATAACGGCACTGTTTATAAAACCATCACATCCAGATGGCCAACAGCAGAATTACTTTTTGAGCAAAATCAAACTATGATGTTTATCGTAGAAGGGATAAAAGTGGATTTTGTTTTATATCCTTTTGAATGGAACTATCCTTTTGAAACTATGGAAGAAATAAGACTGATTAACCTGCGGGATATAATACCGATGAAGTTACAGGCCATCAGCAACCGGTTTTCTAAAAAGGATTTTTGGGATATTGATTTCCTCCTGAATGAATTTACCATCGACGAAATGATCAGCATCTTTAAAACAAAATTTCCGGCAATTGATACCGGATATATTATTCATAGCCTTACCAATTTTGAAATGGCAGACAAAGAAGAAAATCCCATCTGCATTATACCACGGAAATGGGAAGAGGTAAAGAGGAATCTAGAACAAAAAGTAGTGACCTATACAAATAGTTTCCTTTAAATAATTGTTTAGTAGGAGATTTCTGTCTGCCCGGTTTTAATTATAAGACTTTTGACTTCACTCACTTCCACTCTACCAATTACCTGTGCATCCACCCCAAAATTTTTTGCGACGCTGATAATTGTGTCAGCATCTTTTTCATTGGTATAAATCTCCAGCCTTGTACCCATATTAAAAACCTGGTACATTTCCCGGTCATCAGATTTACTGGCATCCTGTATTAATTTAAAAATGATAGGAGACTCAAATAAATTGTCTTTTACAATGCGGACATTTTCCGGTACATACTTCAGGCATTTGGTTTGCCCCCCACCACTGCAATGAATAAGACCGTGAATTACATCAAAATGGGTTTCTAATAATTCTTTTATGACCGGAGCAAAGGTCCTGGTAGGACTGAGAAGAAGCTGACCGATGGTTGTGGTACGTTCGTCGTATTTAATTTCATCCGTTATTTTATGCGGGCCAATATAAACAACAGATTCATCCAATGATGTGTCATAGCTCTCAGGAAACCTTGCTCCGTAGGTTTTATGCAATACATCATGTCTTGCAGAGGTTAGTCCGTTACTGGCCAATCCGCTATTATAATCCGTTTCATAATTAGCTTGTCCAAATCCGGCCAGGCCAACTATTACATTACCAGCTTTTATATTTTCATTGGTTACAAGTTTTGATTTAGGCCACCGGGCTGTCATTGTTCCGTTTACGGCCATCGTTCTTACTACATCTCCCACATCAGCAGTTTCTCCACCCATGAAAGTGATATTGATGCCGAAACATTTCATGTTATCAAAAAACTCCTGTGTCCCATTAATTACTGCTTCCAGCACTTCAGCAGGTATTAAATTTTTATTTCTGTCAATGGTAGAAGAAAAAATCAGCTTATCATAAATACCCACACAAAGTAAATCGTCAAGGTTCATTACAATTGCATCCTGGGCTATCCCTTTCCAAACAGATACGTCACCAGTTTCTTTCCAGTATAAATATGCTAAGATACTTTTGGTGCCAGCTCCATCTGCATGCATCACATTTACCCAGTTATCATCCCCACATAAAACATCTTTATAGATTTTGCAGAATGCTTTTGGATAAAGTCCCTGGTCAAGATGCTTTGTAGCCGCATGTACCTCTTCTTTCTGGGCAGATACCCCTCTTTTTGAATATAAACTCATGAAATGTTTTGAATTGCGAAAATATTGAACATTGAACATTGATTATTGAACATTGACCATTTATTTTGCAATTAATGCAAGTACATCGTGATATTGAGAATCTTCCTGCTTTTCGTAATGCTGTAGTTACCATCGGCACTTTTGATGGTGTTCACATGGGCCACCGGCAGGTTATTGATAAGCTGAAAACTGAGGCAAAGGCTGTTAACGGAGAAACTGTCATTATTACTTTTCATCCGCATCCCCGCAAAGTAGTTTCATCTACCATTCTTGGTATCCGGCTTATTAATACACTGGACGAAAAAATTGAATTGCTGCAACAATTGGGTATTGATCATGTGGTGGTAGTGCCTTTTACGGATGCTTTTGCCAACCAACTGGCAGAGGATTATGTAAAGAATTTCCTGATTGATAAATTTCATCCGCATACCATCATTATTGGTTACGACCATCATTTTGGCCGTGACAGGCTGGGTGATTACCGGCTGCTGGAAAAACTTTCCGGAATATGTAATTACCAATTAAAAGAAATTCCCAAACATATCCTGGAAAATATTTCTATCAGTTCCACCAATATAAGAGAGGCAATTTTGCACAGTGATATTGCAACTGCGGATACACTGCTTGGCTATGAATTTTTCTTCTCCGGTGTAGTAGTACATGGAGATAAACTAGGAAGAAAACTTGGTTATCCCACTGCAAATTTAAAAGTAACAGACGAAGAAAAAATTGTTCCGGGCAATGGCATTTATGCAGTATATGTACAGCCAGCAGGTTCTTTGCAACGGCTGAAAGGCATGATGAGTATTGGTTTTCGGCCCACTGTTGACGGAAAGAAAAGAGTGATTGAAGTTAATATCTTCGACTTCGATAAAGAAATCTACGACCAGCCATTAAAAGTGTTTGTAAAAAAGTATCTGCGGGAAGAAATAAAATTTGATGGCCTGGAGGCTTTGGTAAAACAAATTGACCAGGATAAGATTGATAGCCTGAAAGTTTTATAAAAATAAAATGGTTGATAATTCATAGCACCCCGCTGGATTTACCATAACTTATCAACCATTACGAATAAGCTTTGCTTAATATTTTATCTTAAACTCTAATGAAGAAGGATCAGCAAAGAAATCATCTATATCTGCACTTATCGTTACTTTCTTTTTGTCGTCTGACAGTTTTACATTCTTGCCCTCTGCTTTTTGAGCTGGTCGTGGTAAGTTGATAATATAACTTGCTTTCATCGTTAGGCCCATGCTGCTTACTTGTTTTACACTTTTCAGATACTCATCACTTTCAGCCCCGGCATATTTTTCTTTATTTACTTTTTTGGTCAATTCTCCGTTAGAGAACTCTACTGTGTAGTAATCGTCAAATGAAGAGGGTTCCGGCATTTGGTCAGTAGGCATAGCTGCCCCACCTCCCATCTGGCTTTTCATTGTTTCCGCCATCATTTTGCCAGATAGTTTATTGTAATCGGCTATTTGAGATGGTTTTGAAAACGGGAAAGCAAGATTGACTAAAAATTTTTCCTCTTTCAGGTTCATTTTAATCTTCATCGTACCTTTTTTTGCCATTAATCTTTCTTCAGAAGTAAGATTGGGAATACTGTCCGCCGCCTCATTCATTGAAACAGTAGAATCAACGACCTGTTCAGCCGCTTTCTCTATTTCAGCCGCACCACCCATTTGCTTGGCGAGCCCAATCATGGCACTCAGGTCGCTGGTATTGCTGATGGTGCCGCTTCCATCTTCATTAAGTGTAATCTCCTGTGTAGTTTCAAGGCAGCCGGTCAGAAATAAAGTACAAACAGTGAGAACCGATAAAATAAATTTTTGCATAATTAATTGAGTTTATTGGGCAAAAGATGGGTACTTTTTTGGAAAAGTTGCACAAAGAAAAGGCATTTCTGGCTCCCGATAGCTATCGGGACATACTATTATTGTTCATCCAATCATTTTCACTATCATTTCCTTTAGCAAGGAGGCATCTTCTGTACCGGTGCTGCCCACACCAACACTTTTCAGGTTGTAAGTATGGAGCAGCAACAGTGCTTTCTCCACTCCGGGATAGGTGTATAATTTTGCTGCCTGCATATAATCCTTCATAAAATAGGGATTAACGCCAATAGCAGCAGCAACTGATTTTTCATCACTTGTTCCTGCACCAAATACCATAAATACCTTACTAAAAAAACTGTACAAGGAGGGTAAAACTAATTGAATCGGTGCTGCCTTCGGATTAGCTTCAAAATATTGAATGATGCGGATACTACTGGCAAGGTCTTTTGCCGCCAGGGCCGATTGCAACTCAAAAACATTGTAATCTTTACTTACGCCAATGTATTGTTCAATATCATCTTCAGAAATAATCGTCCGTTTGCCAAGATTTACGGATAATTTGTCTATCTCATTTTCAATTCTTACCAGGTCGTTGCCAATATGATCAACTAATAATGCAAGCCCTTTTTGTGTTATCGTTAATCCCTTTGACTGGATCAGTTCCTGTGTCCATTGGGGCACCTCTCTTTCATACATTTTTTTTGTAGAAATGAGTACCCCTTTTTCTTTTACCAGCTTTGCAAATTTTTTCCTGGCATCAAGCTTCTTTTCCTTATAGGAAACAACAAAAACAGTTGAGCTTAAAGGGTTCTCGATGTATGACTCTAATTTTTCTATATCCCGCATCTGTTGTGCTTCTTTGAGTAGCACCACTTGCCGTTCAGCAAACATTGGGTAGCGGCTACAGGCATTTACCACATCTGCCCAGTTGGCATCTTTACCATAAAATACAGACAGGTTAAAAGAGGCTTCGCTTTCATTCAATATATGATGTTCTGCAAACTCAATGACCTTATCAATAAAATATTCTTCCTCCCCTTCCAGCCAGTATACTGGTTTGAAGCTTTTCTTTTTCCAATCTGCTATTATTTTTTCCACACTCATAAAATGCTAAGATACAGGCTTTCAGCTTGCATCAACAGGAAAGAACTAACACCTGTTGAAAACGATTTAACCGTTTCTGGCACGGTTTTCGAAATTTTGTGAGTCGAACGGAATTTTATACAGGAATTAGCAAAACAGGATGCAACCAGCTACCACCTTGCCCCTTATCAATTCCAGTACAGATTTATTAATTTAACGTCAAATATCAAATCCATTTAAGTATGACAAACACAAATTATCCTTTGGCTACACCGACTCCACAAAGTCAGCCAGTAAAAAACAAAAACACTAAAAACATAGTAATCGGCTTACTTGCTGCGGTCCTTCTCGGTACCTGGGGCTATCTGCTGTATGACAAAAATAAGGCTGAGAAAACAATCAATGATCAGCAGGCATCTATTACAAAAGTAACAGATGAAAAAGGTGAATTGCAGAACAATTTTAATGCGGCATTGGCCCGCCTTGATTCTATAACAGGTGACAATAACAACATGCAGGGTGAAAAATCTATCTTACAAAAAGAAATTGATGTTAAGAAGGCAGAGATTCGTAAAATTCTGAATGATAAAAATGCCTCTCAAGCCCAGTTGGCAAAAGCGAAGTCAATGATTGCTGATTTAAACTCAAAAATCAGTGGCCTGGAAGAAGAAGTAACAAGGCTTACCGGAGAAAACCAGGAACTTAATACTTCAAATACTTCTCTTAAACAGGAAAAAGCAGATTTAGAAACAAACCTCACCACAAGGACAACTGAAAAAGAAGAGTTAGAAAAAACGGTGGATGTAGCTTCTACTTTCAGTGCTTCTAACATACAAGTTGTTCCTGTTGACGAAAGAAAAAATGGCAAAGAAAAAACAATAAGTACTTCTAAGAAAGTAGACAAACTGGTAGTATCATTTGATGTGGAGAATCGTGTTGCCAAATCAGGTCCTGCTGATATGTATTTGATTGTAACAGCACCTGACGGAAAAATAGTTTCGGGAAGTGGTGTGTTAAACACCCGGACAGACGGCGATAAAAATTTTACAGCAAAAATACCTGTTGACTATGTTCAGGGACAACGCAAACCCGTTCAATTCCCTATCCGCCAGGATGATTTCCAAACAGGTAATTATAAAATTGAAATTTATCATAATGGCTTCAAGATTGGTGAAGGTGTGAGAAGTCTTAAAAAAGGTGGTTTATTCGGTTAAAAGCAGTTAACTCCTGCTAATCAGAACCGTCTCGTCCTGAGCTTGTCGAAGGAAAGAGGCGGTTTTTTTATTAACCATACTTAACCACATTTTTTACACATATTCCCCGTTAGCAACCTTTATGCGAAGAAACTGGCTGGCAATACAGTAATTTTGATTTTTGAGTAAAATCTTATACCATGCCCATTACCTATTTACAAAGGTTGGTTCTACCTGTTATATCATTGCTTGCGGGGTTTTCCATCGCTGCACAAACAAGTATAAAACCAAAATACAGTAACTCCACAGTTTACACCGGTATCGAAGTAGGATCGAAAGGTGTAAAAATGAGTGTGATAGAAATTGGAAAAAATGCCCAGACTAATGGTGCTTTTAATATTCTGAAAGACACATCTGTCAATACAGATTTTATCACTTTTTCAGATGCCACTTTTGCTGCAACATTAGAGGGATTTTGTGGTTTTTACAATAAGGCACTTAATGAGTATAAGATTCCTTCCAAACGCATCTTCACCGTTATCAGCAGCGGGGTAAAGATGCAGGCTGAAAAAGACGCTAAAATTTCATGGATAAATAACCTGATTGACTCATTTAAAGTAAAAATTAAAGAGCCGCAACGTAGTGTGGAAGTAGTGGATGTATTGCAGGAATCAAAACTTTCACATCTCGGTATAGTACCGGAATCAAGGCGTTTCAGCACTTTTCTTATTGATATTGGCAGCGGTAATACCAAAGGTGGTTTCTTTCCTTATGGCACTACTAAGGATTTCAAACTTTTTCAATTAAGCTGGGGTACAAAAAGTACAACCAATGCTGCCGAAAAAAATTGTGTTGATGATAAATCTCTTGTCAATTACAACAGGCAACTTCTCAGGGTATTGGCAGGGGCAGAAAATTCAGAGATCATCTATGCTGTCAACGAAAGCGGAGCCTACCCTGTTAGCGATAACATTGCTATAAGTGGCGGTATTGCGTGGGCCACAGCTTCTTTGATGTACCCTGATATGCTTGACAATTCAGTTATCCCTATTACGTATGCCGATTTGAAAAAATTCAACGAGAAACTGTACTATAATTTCGGGTCAATGGCCCCTTCATTTATCGCCATGGATGTTAAAAAAGACGACCGGGAAGCTGTTATTAAAGAATTAACCAGGGTGCAGCAGGTATTTGACCAAAGGGCATTGCTGGCTGGTACGGGTCTTTTGCTTAAGGTTATGCGACAGTTTGAATCCACTTTTGTTGGTAAACAATTCTTCCTGGTTAAGAATGGACAGGTTGGATGGGTATCGGCTTATGTTGATGATCATGTAGAAGACTAGTTTTTTGTGGTTTTCCACCATGTGAATTTTTTTTTATTTCTTTAATCGTTCTATTACTTAGATTAGTTCTGTGAAAGATACAAAATCACTTTTGCTGGGCATGTTATCTCTGGGGTTGGTGACCACTTGGGTTTACCATCTGTATGACAAAAGCCAGTACTCTAATAAGAAAACGGAAGTCTTAATTAAAGATTCCCCCGCTTTGGCACAGGGTGTTCAGGATTCGTTACAAAAATTATATGCACACACTATCAGCAACCTCGAAGCCGGGCTTGATTCTACTAAAAGCACTGCCGGAATGCTAAAGGGAGAACTGGAAACAAAATTGTCCGAAATCAGCAAGCTTAGAAATGAAATTGCCACTATTCTAAAGAAAAATAATATCAAAAAGGAAGACATTGACCTTGCCCGTAGTAAGACTACAGAGCTGCAACGCCTGGTTGGAGAACTGCAAAATAAAAATATTACTATTGAAGATGAGAAGAAACAAATAACAGCAGTGCTTGACAAAGTAAATGTGCAGGTAAAAGATATGCAGGGCAATATGCAAAAGCTTGACCAGGAAAATAAAATATTAACTGAAAAAGTAAATCTCGCCTCTGCTTTTGTTGTTTCAGAAATGAAACTAACTCCCGTTGCCGTAAAGAATGAAAAAGAACAGGAAACAAACCAGGCAAAGAAAGCCAGTAAACTGGTTATCTCGTTTGCTTTACAAAACAATGTAACAGATTACGAAAATGCAGATGTATTTGTGGTAATCACCCAGCCCGATGGCAGGATATTGAAAAACGAAGATGTGTGGGAAGCCACCACTATCAACATACAGAATGGAAGCCGTATTAATTATACCCGGAAAGTAAGATTCGAATACCAGAAAGGAGAAAGTAAGCGATTACTATTCTCTCTTAATGCAGAAGAATACCTGAAAGGTACTTATACCATGCAATTGTATCATAACGGTTATATGATTGGACAGACTATGAAATTGCTAAATTAGTCTGTTACTTAAGCTGGTTCATCTTTTTTGTTGTAATCATCAATTTACAATTGCTCAGGAATTCATTAAAATTTTCGTTTACTAAAACCCAAGCCCCTTCTTTATTATCTGTATTGTAGTTATCACTATTGCAATAATATATTGACCCATAGCCATTTTATGGTTGGGAATACAGAAAAAATTACCACCCTCATGAGTTGCAAAAGACACTATTCCTTCGGGCAATACTTTTTCTTCGATAAGCAGGGAATGATAAACATCTTCTAAAAGGCCAAACCCTTTATACTTTATTAAAAATAATGTATTGATGGTTGTTTCACTCCAGTCTTTCCATTGATAAGTTTCTTGCAAAGCGTAGCCGCCAATATATTTTAAATAATGCTCCTTCAAGACCCCGGGGATTTTTACAACTAAGTCCTTTTCTCTTTTAAGAATATCATTAAGATTAAGTTCTTTCTTTACTTCTAAAATTTCATACTAAAAAATCGGCGGCAATGCTTTTACTTTAAGATTTGGTTTTCTGTTCCCTAACATAAAAAAAGCCCTGCATCATACAGGGCTTTAAAAGAGTTTATAGTAAGGTTCTATTTTCTCTGGTACATAACTTCCTTAACCAGTTTTACTGTTCTCGGTACATCTGGCAAGGCAGCTGCTACTAAATTAGGTGCATAGTGAAGCGGAGCATCTGCAGCAGTAATTCGACGGATAGGCGCATCTAAGTAATCAAATCCTTCTTTTTGTATGCGGTAGGTTATTTCAGAAGATATAGAGGCAAATGGCCATTGTTCCTCTACAATTACCAGGCGGTTTGTTTTCTTTACACTTTCCAGTATAGTCATCCAGTCTAAAGGACGAATGGTGCGAAGATCAATTACCTCTGCACTGATATTCTCTTTTTCCAGTTCTGTAGCAGCGGCCAATGCCACTTTCATCATTTTATTAAAAGAAACAATGGTTACATCACGGCCTGCCCTTTTAATATCTGCTTTTCCGAGTTCAATATAATATTCCTCTGCAGGCACTTCGCTTTTATCTCCATACATCTGCTCACTTTCCATAAACATCACCGGGTCTTCCTCGTAGCGAATGGCTTGTTTTAGTAATCCTTTTGCATCATAGCCTGTACTTGGCGAAACAACTTTAATACCGGGAATGTTAGCATATAAAGCTTCAAAAGCTGTTGAGTGCTGTGCTCCAAGCTGTCCGGCAGATCCATTACCACCTCTGAATACAATTGGGCAAGAAATCTGCCCACCACTCATTGCCAGCATTTTAGACGCTGTATTAAGAATTTGATCTAAAGCCAATACTGCAAAGTTCCATGTCATAAATTCAACTATAGGACGAAGACCATTCTGTGCAGAACCAACCGCTACGGCTGTAAAACCTAACTCAGAAATGGGAGTATCAATTACTCTTTTAGGGCCAAACTCAGCCAACATTCCCTGGCTTACCTTGTAAGCACCGTTGTATTCAGCTACTTCTTCACCCATCAGGTACACCCTTTCATCCCGTCTCATTTCTTCACTCATCGCTTCCCTGAGGGCATCCCGAAATGCAATAGATCTTGCCATCTTTTATTTTTGTTTTAAGTGGGGCAAATTTAAGCGGGAAAGCGGATAAAACCTAAAATTGGAAAAGCCTGAACCGGGTAAGATTCAGGCTTTTAAAACTTAAATATAAAGTATCCTTAATGCTCTTCAAGACAATCGGCCCTGTTCTTTTCTAAAAATACACTCATTTGCGCCTTAGTTAAATTAGCGACAACTTTTACATCAGGATAACGGGCTTCCATTTTATCAAGCATGCATTGGCAATAACTTTGAGCTGTTAATCTATCACTTCCTGTTTTTACCGCCTCTCTTTCGCAACTTTTGATAAACCCTCTCCTTTCAATTTGTGGCCATCCTGCCGCAGTTGGATTTTTTTCGGGTTCATCAGTGCTGGCCTTTGAATCAAGATTGCTGTTATCCTCATTATCTGAGGGTTTCTTACTATCTGCATTAGCTTTTTTATCGTTATTGCGGTAATCGTCCTTTTCTCTCGCATCTGCCGAATTTTTATCCCGGTCATATTTGTCTTTCTCTTTGCTATCACTATCACAAGCGGCAAATAAGCTGGCAATCATTAAAAGAATAATTAGCTTTTTCATACTTACACAGGTTTGATTAATGGTAAAATTATGGCTTTAGAAATGGTTGAGAAATCCTCTGCCTGTGGTATTTACAAGCAAAACGAAATCAGGATTATTAGCAAAATAGCTAATCCATATTACACCTGAAAAATTAATTGCAGAGATTTATAAATAGTTCTTCTACCGTATTATTATCTGGAATTTTTCTCCTGTAGCTGTGGCCCGGTAATACTTTCCGTTTTCAATCAGCAGGGCTTCTGTATGCCCTTTGGCATGATGAACGTCAGTATTTAATACTTTGCCATTATACAAGACACTGATGGTATCTGCAATAACTGTGTGACCGGTGGCTATATGCTTTACTTTATAAGCCGAAAGAGTACTGTCTATCTGCATGGTGCTGGCTTTAACTCCGTAATAATAACCTCTGTACCAAAATGGGCCCAGGTCACTGTATAAGATTTCTGCTTCCGGAGTACTGTATTTGCTGCTGCTGTCGGCAAAATATGGCCTTACTAGTTTATTTAATTTAGATGTAGAAAGATCCATTTTGTTAACAATCGAAGATATACCTGCATGGCAAAATAATATATCACCTACCTTCTCCACCACATTTTTTGTTCTAAGCCATCTTCCCAACTCCGTATTTTCACCATAGAGGGCTGTAAAATTTTCATTTAACAGACTGGCATGCTCCACATATTTTGCATTCAGATAACGAAGGTCGCCGTTCATATTCATTATTTCATGATTGCCGAGTACATAGTGTACATAGCCACCGGCAGCTTTTGCCTTTTCTTCCAATGAATAAATAAGCCATAGCACTTCTGTTTGCTGAGTGCCCCGGTCAACAAAATCGCCGGTCAACACAAGGTGACCATTGCCAAAGGTCCAGTTAAAGTTTGCATCTATTACATTGTTGGCTTGCAATAATTTTCTGAAGGCACCGAAATTTCCCTCTATATCAGATACAATGAACTGTTTACTTACTTTAGAAAATTCTGATTTTTCATTTTCTAATTCTTTTTTCAGTTTTACAGTAAAATTCTTTCCTTCTTCGTCAGTAAGTACATTAAGTGTAAGATTAGATTTTTCAGAAACCGGCATACTATCCTGTGTTACCATTTTTTTTCCGTGGTCGTTCATTATGTATTTGACAAACACCTTATCTCCATTATAGGACACATAAGGGCCGTCGAGCTGATTGACATGGTAGGCTTCAACTGGTTTTTTTGAACCTGAAATGTCATCGGCGAGGATAAAACCAGCCGCTAATAGAGGAAGAAAGGCAAAAGCAAGTTTATTCATGATACCCAGGTTTATATTACTGGTAGATAGACAACAACCAGACCAAATCAGGTTGCTTTTGCTCTAAAGATATTTGAAATTGGCAATACTTTAAACCTATTTTCTGTATAAAAAACAGGATAAAAACTACAAAACAAACTTAAAACTTAAAATTCCACGTCAACGCAGGCAAAATAGGAAACAACGACACCTGCCTTGCTTCCACTTTTAAATCTCCAGTAGCTGGGCTGCCGGTCTGGTCAAAATAGATGAAATAAGGATTAAGGCGGCTATACACATTGTAGATACTAAACACCCAATAACCCGTTACCCTCCGCTTCTTTTTGGGTACAGGAGTATAAGTAGCAGAAAAATCTATGCGGTGATAAGCCTTCATCCGGTATTGGTTCAGTTTACTGTATTCCTGTGTCAGCACTCCGTTGATGATGTAGAAACGTTCTGGCAGTGACATTGCATTGCCTGTTCCATACACAAACACAGCTCCGAGTTTCCATTTCTTGCTGGCTTCATAATTAGCGACAATAGACATATCGTGGCGGCGGTCATACCTTGTTGGGTATTTTTCGCCATCATTGAGGTCGGCAAATTTTCTCCATGTCCATGATAATGTATAGCCCACCCAACCGGTAAATCTTCCTTTTAATTTATTAACTAAGAATTCTGCCCCATAGCTCCATCCTTTGCCAAATACAAATTCGTTTTCAGGATCATTCAGTCCGGGAGTATAGCCTTCTTTATACTCCACCTGGTTTTGCATATCCTTATAATAAAGCTCTACTGATGTTTCGTACTTGTTGTCAGCAAAGTTTTTGAACAACCCTGCTGAATACAACCAACTTATCTGTGGTTTTACAATATAAGTACTCGGCACCCACAGATCGGTTGGCAATGTGTTGCCAGAATTACTGACAAGATGAATGTATTGATAGTTTCTTGTTACGGCTGCTTTCACTGATGTTTCATCATTAATAGCATAACGGATAGTAAGGCGGGGTTCAAGGCCACCATATGTTTTTACAGGTTTAAAACTTCCATAAATGGTACTGTCAAGTTTGTTGCCATTATCATCACGGAGGTATTTATTGTAAGGCCCGATTTGCGTAAAACTGCTCCATCGCAAACCGTAATTCACTTTCCACTTCTCTCCTATCTCCCAGTCGTCTTGTATATACAAAGCGGTTTCAGCCGCATACTTCAGCCCTTCATTATTTGGTTTGAAAATGATAGAGTCCTGCCTGCCACTAACTACATTGGGAGTAAACCGATGATAGGTAAGTAAACCGCCAAATTTCAATTTATGATTGGGCAACGGGTAATAATCAAAATCTGTTTTGATGGTTCCGTCTTTGATGCCGGAGTAAAGCCCAATCTCAAAATTTTCCTGCTGTGCATTAAAAGAAAATTTATAATCGTTATAAACTAATGTGGTGTTAGAAAACAACCGTCGGTTGAACACATGGTTCCACCGGAGCGTAGCCGTTGAATTACCCCAGGGAATATTTGTTTTAAAACTGCGTTTGGAATTGTTGAAGTCAAACACATCTCTTCCAAAATAACCGCTGAGGTACAACCTGTCTTTTTCGGAGAAACGATAATTCACTTTTGCATTTACATCATAAAAAAAATAACCAGAGCCATAGAAACTGCTGGTTTTTTTAATAAATGGTTTAGCTATTGCATCTATATAAGTTCTGCGGGCAGAAATAATAAAGGAAGCTTTATCTTTTTTTAATGGCCCTTGTATAGAAAACCGGGAAGCAATAACACCAATACCGCCATCCATTTGCAGCTTATTGATGTTGCCATCCTTCATCGTCACATCCACCACCGATGAAAGCCTTCCACCATATTGAGCAGGCATACCCCCTTTTATCAGCGATACATTTTTTATGGCATCTGAATTAAAAACAGAAAAGAAGCCAAAGAGATGACCCGGATTATATACCACGGCATCGTCCAGCATAATTAAATTCTGATCGGCCCCGCCACCCCGAACATAAAAACCGGCATTGCCTTCACCAGCATTGCGTACACCGGGCAAAAGTTGAATGGCTTTTAATAAATCAACTTCTCCCATAAAGGCAGGAATATTCCTGATTTGATTGATGGAAAGATCAACCCTTCCCATTTGTGCATTTTTTACATTACCATCACGACGCTTGCTATAGACCACTACATCTGTTAGGGCAGACGACCTGGAAACAATGTCAAAATTTAAAGACTGGTTTTCTTTTATATCAAGAATAATTGATTTGCCGAGGTAAGAAACATGAGAAACATTGAGGGTATAACTTCCTTCATCTAAGGTGATTGAATAAAAACCATATTGATTACTCGCTACTCCTTTCGACTGACCACCTGCCCGTCCGGCAGGCAAGTTCACTGAAACGGTGGCCCCGATGATTGATTCACCGGTGAGGCTGTCCATTATGTATCCATTTATTGTAAAACGATTTGAAGACTCCGCCTTTTGGGCAAATGCAGAATTCAACCACAACAAAACCAGTAAGACACAAGAAAATTTTTGCATATAGTAATTACAAACAGGCTATATTTTTGTTTATTTCATTTATATTAAAGCAAAGATAACTGCTGGTAAAGTGACAAGAAGCATTTTACCAATTTCTACAAATATTTAATGGGAGAATATGGCTAAATTTGCGCCTCATTTACTTATTTATGCTGGCAGGATTTCAAAATGTAACATTTGAGTTTGGGGCAAGGGTCATTGTGGAAGAATCCACCTGGCATATACAACCCGGTGAAAGGATTGGCCTGATTGGCTATAACGGAACAGGTAAATCAACCCTGTTGAAATTGCTGGTGGGTGAATACCAGCCTTCGAAAGGAACGGTGGAGAGAAGCCGTACTACTTCTATCGGCTACCTGCACCAGGATCTGCTGAGTTTTGATACTAACGACTCAATTTTGCAAGTTGCGTTAGGTGCTTTTGAAAGGGTACTGCAGTTGGAAAAAGAAATTGAAGAGCTTGGTATTGAATTAGAAAAAACCGGCGATGAGAAAACATTGCATGACTACAGCGACAAGCTGCATGAATTAGAAACACTCGGTGGTTATAATATACATCACAAGACAGAAGAAGTGCTACAGGGCTTAGGATTTCCTAACGAAGATTTGAAACGGCCTTATAAAGAATTCAGTGGTGGATGGAGAATGAGGGTATTATTGGCAAAAATGATATTGCAGCAACCTGATCTGTTATTATTGGATGAACCTACCAACCACCTTGATCTTCCTTCTATTGAATGGTTGGAAAAATACCTCTTGCATTACCAGGGTTCCGTTGTGATTGTGAGTCATGATAAATATTTCCTGAACAGGATGGTGACAAAGATCGTTGAAGTGTATCAGCAGGAGTTGCATATCTATAATGGTAACTACGATTATTACGAAAAGGAAAAAGCCATCCGCATAGAAATGCAGCAGAAGGCGTATGAAAACCAGCAGGATTATATCCGGCAAAATGAAAGATTGGTGGAGCGGTTCAGGGCCAAAGCTAGTAAGGCTGCCATGGCGCAGAGCATTATGAAGAAATTGGATAAGCTGGAACGCATTGAAGATTCAGAAATTGAACGTCCGAATATCCGCATCAATTTCAAGGTGGATAAAACGCCGGGAAAAGTGCTGGTAGAATTAAAAAATGTTTCGAAAGCATTTGGCGAAAATGTAATTATTGAAAATTCAACTATTGAAATTGACAGAGACGATAAAATTGCTTTAATAGGTGCGAATGGAAAAGGCAAATCCACCCTGCTGCGAATAATTGCCGGCGTGGAAACCTTTAGCCATGGCGAAAGAAAATGGGGACATAATGTAGATGAAAGCTTTTATGCCCAGCACCAGCTGGAAGCTTTGAACATCAACAACACCGTTCTGGATGAAATGAAAGAATGCGGCAGCCAGATGAATGATTTGGAATTACGGGGTTTACTCGGTTGTTTTCTTTTCAGTGGCGATGATGCTGATAAGAAAATAAAAATATTAAGTGGTGGAGAAAAAGCCCGGGTGGCATTAGCGAAAGTAATTGTGAGTAAGGCCAACTTCCTGATGCTGGATGAACCGACTAACCACCTGGATATGCACAGTTGCGACCTGCTGATTGATGCACTGAGCAAATACCAGGGCAGTATGATATTGGTGAGCCACGACCGTTATTTCGTTTCCAAGACAGCCAATAAGATTTGGGAAATTGTTGACCATGAAATAAAGGAATTTAAAGGAGGCTATGAAGAGTGGGTAGCCTGGAAAGAACGGATGGCAAAACAAGCCGCAGATGCAAAAAAGCTGGAAGAAAGAAATCAAAAAAGTGATGGAAAAACAAAAAAATCAGACGGTGGAAATCAGAAGCCTGAGCAAGCAAAGCCAGCTGTAACTCAAGCCCAATCTGTCACTGCGATAAATAAAGAAGATAAAAAAGAACTGCAGAAAACGCAAAAGCAGTTTCAACAATTGGAAGAAAAGATAGCTTTCCTTAATAAACATAAAAATGAACTGGAGGCTTCTTTGTCTGATCCGGCCATATACTCTGATAAAACGAAATTTCAGCAAGCCGAAACAGCTTATAAAAAAGCTGGTGATGATCTGGCCCAGCTTAATGCTGAGTATGAAAAAATTTTTGAAAAAATAATGGAACTGGAAGCAAAATAGACCATCTATAACCGGCTTAATAATTACTTTACCGAAAAAAAATCCTTGTCTTAAGAATCTCTTATTTTTCCTGTCTTAAAAAACAAAGCATAAAATGAAAAAATTATCAACCTCAATTCTTCTGATGGGAGTTTTAGCACTCACCATTAGTTTTACTTCCTGTATAAAGAAAGCTACAGATGCCGACATTAAAGCGGCGATTGAAACTGCATTGAAAGCTGATCCGATGTCGGCCAATACTATGATGGTATCTGTGGACAAAGGTGTGGCTACCATCTCCGGTGATTGTAAAGATGAAGCCTGCAAAACTCATTGTGCTGAACTGGTGAAAGGAATAAGAGGCGTAAAAGAAGTGGTAAACTATTGTAGTGTTGTCGGTAAAGAGTTGGGCCTCCGGGTTATAAATGCAGAAGATAAAGCCCTTACCAAAGGCCTGACTGATGCATTGAAAGACCATCCGGGTGTTAAGTTCTCAATCAATGAAGGAAAAATTGTTCTGACCGGAGAAATTGCAAAAGCAAAATGGGCAGCAGTAAAACAAATGCTGGATAAACTGAAACCAAAAGGCTACGATCTTGCCGGATTAACTATTAAATAAAAATTTAAACTTATAAACTATGTCAACATCTTTGTACTTACCTGAGCATAAATAGTTATCAGCAAAAAAGTAAGAAGTGTAACCAATGGTTGCACTTTTTTATTATACAGTTATTCTCTCCGTCCCCGCATTTCAAAAGATAAATAATACTTTCCGTTGCTGAAATAAATACATTGCCGGAATATGGCTGTAGCCGATGGATTTTCAACCGGTTCAGTATAGTACAGGGTGTTGGTAAAAGGATAGTTATTAATAATGGTTGTTTCAGCCCTTGTATATAGCGGCTTATTAAAAGCGGTAACAAGTGCATCCCGAAGGTTAAGTCCCAACTGATCAATTTTTAGCCTCATTTTATCGGGCTCAAAATAATAGATAACATAAGGATTACCGGAAACAGGCACTACCACTTTGCCAGAGTCGGCAAGTGGCAACATTATTTTGGCCTGGTATTCCGAAGCCAGTTCTTCAAACCCGGTTTTTCGCTTTGCTCCTTTGCAGGCACTGAATCCTGTTTGTCCATCATTATATATTTTTTTGAAATCGTTGTAGAAAGCATTAGCTGCAAATTCATTTTGAGCATTTGCTTTCGTAAGCACAAAAAGCAGAAAGAGGATGGGTATCCTTTTCATATACTATTACTACGCCGGCAAGTTACGTAGTACATTATAAAAGTAAACAATACAATTGAAATGAAGGTTACTGCAAATCTTTCAGGAAAAATTGTAACATTTGTAATCTTAAACTAACCACCATGAAGTCCCGGCTATTTTTATTGACTGTACTGTCATTTATTACTGCCCTGCTTGCTTTTCGTTTAAAAGAAGCAACCACTACAAATAATTCATTGGGAAAAACCCGGGAATACAGGAACATGAACATTGTACGCTGTACACCCGATTGGAATGAATTGAAAGAATGGCTGGAAGAAGCAGACATCCCCCTCGTTCCCGGGGCCGGTAATTACAAGTGGAAGATTACTACAAAGAGTGACAGTGCCCAGTTTTATTTTAACCAGGGCATCAATATGTATTATGGCTTTCATATTATTGAAGCGATGGCATCATTTAAAAAGGCTTCGAAGTTTGATTCAAAATGCGCCATGTTATATTGGGCACAGGCTTTGGCTTACGGGCCAAACATTAATGATTTCGGATACCGGGCATCTCCTGAAGCTCTTGCTGCTATAAGTAAAGCGGTGGAGTATGAAGAAAAAGCTTCTGCATTTGAAAAGTTCCTGATTGATGCAATGGCTATCCGCTACACTTCCGATTCTGCGGATGCTACTAGGGCTCAGTTGAACCAGGATTATACCGATATGATGCAGAAGGCATATAAAAGCTTTCCTGCTAACCCCGATGCAAAAGCACTATATGCAGATGCAATGATGCTGCAACACCCCTGGGATTTATGGAATGTAAATGGAACGCCTAAACCATGGACACCGCAAATAAGACAGGTTTTGGAAAAATTATTGGTTCAATATCCCAACCACCCTGCTGGAAATCATTATTATATCCATGTCATGGAGGCATCGCCTTTTGCAAATAACGCATTACCAAGTGCCGCCAGGCTTGGCATTACCAATCCTGCACTTTCGCACCTGGTGCACATGCCATCCCATATTTATCTCCGCACCGGCAATTATCAGCAAGGGGTACTGGTAAATACCAAAGCAGTGAACAGTTATAAAAAGGTGGCTAAACTATTTGCACCAGTTACGAGCAATGATTTTTTATACGTTATCCATAACCTGCACATGAAGGCTAACAATGCCATGCTTGCAGGCCAATATAAAAATTCCATTGATGCAGCGAATGAAACAAAAAAAAGCATTCCTTCCGATTACCTGTCTATTCCAGCGCCGATGGGAAATTATGTTCAATATATTAATATGACTCCCGTGCTGGTTTTAGTACGCTTTGGAAAATGGGATGAACTATTGAAAATATCACAACCTGGCAAAGCACAGGTTTTTGGTAACATAATGTATCATTTCGGAAGAGGTATGGCGCAGGCTGGTAAATCTGAATTATCTGAAGCTATCAATGAACTAAACAGGCTGATAGAGTACATGAAAGATACAAGTCTCCATATTCCTTTTGTTCCGTTCTCTCCTGCCATTGATGCGGCAAGGGTGGCTGAAAAAATGTTAGTTGGAACAATTACATTGAAACAAGGAAAATATGATCAGGCCATTGTTGCATTTAAAGAGGCCGTGACCATCGAAGAAAATATGGTGTATAATGAACCACGGGACTGGATGCTTAACCCTAAACATTTCCTCGCTAATGCATACCTAAAAGCCGGTATGACCAAAGAAGCAAAAGAGGTATTGGAAAAAGATCTTTTAAATAATAAAGAGAATGGATGGGCATTGTATGGTATCTGGCAGGCACTCACCAAAGAAAAGAAAACCGCAGAAGCCGCTAAAGCTCTTGCCCGATACAAGAAAGCTTTTATTAAAACAGATGTAAAACCAACAGCACCTGTATTTTAATCAGAGTGCCATTGCTTTGATAAAATCACTTACTAAATAGCTTATCAGTTTACCGCTGGTGGCATCTGTTCTTCCATCACTTAACCTGGTAGCCCCTTCGCAAATGTGCAGGTATGCCGGCTTGCTGTCGGCAGCAGTAAATGAAACATACTGTCTTGCATGAATGGGAGTAATACCCACTGGTGTCATTGCACTGCTGAGTGTGTTTTGAATGGCATCGAGATCAATATCAATGCCTGTTAGTGTATCTTCTGTAAATCCGGTGGCATGAGAAACAGCCTGCATAAAAGTTCTTTTCTCATGTACAAAAATATCTTCGAAAGTGATGCAGTCAATAAAAGGATTGTTCACCATATCAATCCATACATTTTGCGGCAGATAATTTTCATGCAAACCAACCACACAATACTTCTGTAAATAACCATCTTCTTCTGCATACCGAAAAGCATTACCACTATGCCGCCCTTCCATGGGGCGGTAGTCAGCATGAGCATCCAGGTTGATGCAGTTGATTTGGGCTAACTGAAGCACACCGGCTTTATGCCAACCTTTAGCAGCTCCTTTTATTAATGGATACGTATTATTGTGACCACCCCCGATAACAATCGGAATTTTCTTTGCCTCCGTTATCATCTTCACCAGGTGTTCCACTTCGTCATCAATCGTATTCACTGCATGGCGATAGGCTTCTACCTTCTCCTCCTCCCCTTTTGCTGTGGTATCAATAAGATATTGCATATCGCCAAAATCAAAATGACCAATCAGCAATATTTCGCCCCCATCAAAAAAATCATTGCTCTGTACATTCAGCAGGTTTTGCAGAAAAGGAATCCACAATGTATCTGCACCACCGATGCCATAATTGCCTTTGGCACCAAGGTCTTCGGGAATACCGAACAGCACATATTTCGCTGCAGATTCTTTCAGCTTCTTTTCAATGTCGCCTGCATCATTCACTACTTTTAATTGTTCACCTACTTTGGTTTCAAAGCGGCGCAGTTTGGTAAGCGAAAGCACATCCTGTTTGGTATAAATTTTCAGGTGACGCATACCACTCAGTTTTGATTCCCTGACAAGTGGCTTAGTTTCGAGGTTTACCATCAATTGCTTTTTTAAATTTAATTGCTAAAATACAAGTTAACCGCTATACCCCTATCTTCTCATTCACCACTTTCAAAATCTCCTTTTCTAAAGCTATGGTTTTGTTCTCAATTTCCCGGCCCTTGTTCAATACATCTGTCACAAAATTTTTGTCATCAAAGCCGCTGGCATTAATGCGGACATTCATAAAAGCCCCCATTACAGCGGTTCTGGCACATAAAGCCCCTACACCGGCATCCGACACGGAATTGGGGTTGCCAATTTCAGCCATGGCCTTTATCACTTCCATGCTATCATAAGAGGCGTGCATTACTTTGAACGGAATTTCAATAGCAAATTTTGTAGCCTCCTGTATGGCTTTGCTGCGGGTAGCTTTTTCTTCCTCTGTTGACTTTGGCAAACCAAAAGCTGACATTACCTGGTTGAATGCTTTGGTGTCAGCATCTACTAATTTCACCAATTCATTTTTATACTGTTCTCCTTTTTCTGCCCAATCGCTAAACTCATCCCACCTTTCATCCCAACCTTTTTTATGTGAGGAGAGATTGGCCACCATCGTAGCCAAAGAAACACCCAATGCTCCAACATAAGCCGAAATAGAACCACCTCCCGGTGCAGGACTTTCGCTGGCAGTTTCATCAGCAAAGTCCGTTAGTGTCATATTAACGAGTATGCTATCGGCCTTATTCTTCAATAGATATTCGATAACTCTTTCTTCGGGTTTAAAAGGGCTTAGTTCATCCAACCCCATAGATTTTACTGCAATCTTTATCAGTTCTTTTTCTGACACACCGGTTGACCGTTGTTGTTTTTGCAAAAAATATTTTCCTGCATCGGTTAATGATTTTAGGGGAACCAATCCAACCAGTTCACTTCCGGTTACTCTTATGCCTCTTGCATCTGCTTTCTTACACACTTCATCAAATGCAATATGAACTGGTACTGTGTTTATATTAGTAAGGTTCATGGAAATCTGTGCCACTCCATATTCTTCGATATACCATCCGATAGCTTTTACTGATTTCAACGTACCGGGTTTATTTATTTTCACTCCTTCTGAGCCTGCCGAAGAATCTACTACATTTCTTCCTGCTTCCCTTACATCAAATGCAATGGCGTTGGCCCTTCTTGTGGAGGTGGTGTTGAGATTAATATTATAGGCTACCAGAAAATCTCTTGCTCCGATAACGGTGCCGCCGCGTTTTGCATCAAACTCTGCCGGGCCAAAATCTGGTTTCCATTCCGGTTGTTTTATTTTTTTGAAAAAGCCTTCATACTCTCCTGCCCTGATAACTGATAAATTATTACGGCTTTTATCCGGCTGAGCGGCTTCGTATAAATAAGCTGGTATCTGCAATTCCTTTCCTACTCTTTCTGCTAACCGCTGTGCAAACTTTGCTGTTTCTTCCATGGAGATATTGGAAATCGGTATCAGTGGACAAACATCCGTGGCACCCATTCTTGGATGTTCCCCTTTATGTTTGCTCATATCAATTAACTCTCCAGCTTTTTTAATGGCAAGGAATGCTGCTTCGATAACCGCTTCGGGATGGCCGACAAATGTTACCACTGTCCGGTTGGTTGCTTTACCCGGATCAACATTTAGCAAACGAACTCCATCTACAGTTTCGATTTGGTCAGTTATTTGTTTGATGATGTTGAGATCATTTCCTTCGCTGAAATTGGGAACACATTCGATGATTGGTTGCATGGAATATAAGTTTGATTTGAACCGATAGTTATCGGGATGCTAAGATATTGCTTGTCTGAGTAAATAAAGTAACATCAAAAGAATTTGCCAGCCACTTCTTGCATTTATAATTTATACATGAAAATAAAGAATATGAGCAAGACTGTAAAGACAAAAATATACCAGTTATTAGACGGCATCGAAGATGAAACGGTGCTAAACCAGGTAATGGAAGATGTAGCTTTTTATGCCAAAAAAAAAGATGTCGTAGATGAACTAAATGCCGGCCTGCTTAAGAAATTGGATAAAGCCATTGAGAAGGCCGATAATAAAGAATCAATCTCCTGGGATGATTTTAAGAATGAGATGAATGAATGGAGAAAAAAATAATCGCCCCGCTACACTGTTGAACGAATTATGCAACTACCCCTGGCGAAACTGGAAAAGCTTCAGGAGTTTATGGATGGATTGGAGAAAGAGTGAGGGATGAGAATGTTACTCTGAATTAAGTTTACTGCTGCCATAAATATGTGCTGATTATCAATAGAATTTTATACCAGTAGTGGCGTATATTTATGTTTTAGCAACAAGCAAAAAGACTGACTCATTATAAAAGGGTTAAATATTATTTAGACAATTTAAAAGCAAACAACTATTTTATTATAATTATTCACTACTTGAATTGGAAGTAAAAATATACATACCACATCCCGCTTTACAGGATTATGTCTTGCATTTATCGACAATTGATGCTTTACTACCGGAAGGAATGAATGATGTGGTAACCCCTTATCCGGCTACTCCATTTCAATCGTTGTTCTTTTATTGCAACAATCCAGTATCTATGAGCAGGACAGGGTCAGGAGATTTTGAACTGCAACCAAGTATAGTATTAACAGGGCCTCAGTTTTCTCGGGTGAATGTAAAAGTTAGTAGTAAGTTGAGAGCCATACGTGTAGATTTTCTCCCCGGCGGCATGTATAGAATGTTGGGTATCCCTATGAATGAGTTATTTGATGGTGGGTTTGATGCACTTGATTTCTTTGGTGCCGAAATGAAAATTATCAACAACCAATTACAAGAAATATCCAACCTGGAAGATGGAAAAAATATAGTAGAAAAATTTCTGTTAACCCGGGTAAAAAACTTCAAGGAAATATTGCCGCTGGATTACGCCATACGCATACTGCTAAACAGTAACGGCAATATGTCCATAGAAAAAACGGCTTCGCTTTCTTGCCTGAGCTTAAAACAATTTGAGAGAAAGTGCCAGGAAAGAATAGGCATGAACCCTAAAATGTATGCCCGTATTTTAAGATTTTCAAAAGCATACAGAATGCATGAAGCCTTTCCAAATCTCCCTTGGATAAAAATAGCTTACGAGGCTGGATACTTTGACCAAATGCACATGATTAGAGACTTCAAAGTATTTGCCGGCGTAAATCCCTCCATTATTGAACTGCAACTGCTCTCCACTCCGCTGAGAATGCAAAAGGATCTACGTTATTAAATTGTCGATTTTATACTATGCTGACAGTAGATGTTCCTTGTAAATTTGTTGAAAAAATTATGACAAAGCATTTAAAAATAAGCAAAAGGAAAAATACCATTCACATTACGATAGCATTGTTGTTTCTTTTTAATTTTTCCTTTGCACAAGATTCAACAAAACTGGCAAACGGGTCAATTGCACTCGAAGAATTAAAAGGTTTCTCACAAACCATTTACTATAGCGCTGCCTACGAAAAAAGGGCGAACGACATTGCCGTATTTATGGAGCAGGCAGGCAACTATTTTCAACAAGAAATAGGATTTACACCTAAAATAAAAATATACATACTTGGCCCGGCACAGTGGAAAGATTTTGCTGCCAAGCCTTTGCAGGATGTGTATGGATTTCCGCATAATCTTGACGAGGTACGGCTGGTAATTGCTGCAGCCGACAATGATTTTTGGCGCAGCTTTTTGCCGCCTGTTAGCCAACTACCTCCACCAATTGCTTTGCAGGTTAAAAAAGCATATGGCAAACCGGATGGTTCTTACAGCATGATGCCGTTTTTTGATTTACTGGCCTTACACGAAATGGGACATTCTTATACTGGACAGGCGGGGCTTAAAATGCACCGAAACTGGATGGGCGAGTTATTTGTAAATATCATGTTGCATACCTACGTTGCCGAACAACAACCGGAACTGTTACCCGCTCTGGAAGCATTTCCAAATATGGTGGTGGGTGGCGGCACGGCAGAATATAAATTCACCAGCCTGGAAGATTTTGAAAAATTATATGCTACGATGGGCATGGGGCCAAAAAATTATGGTTGGTATCAATCCAAGCTCCATTCAGCCGCAAAAGACATTTACAATGCAGGTGGCAAAAAAGTGTTGAAGAAATTATGGAAGGCGTTGAAAAAGCACCAGGAAAACATGTCGGATGAAAAATTTGTTACCATGTTGAAAAAAGAAGTACACCCTTCTGTTGCAAATGTTTATTTACAATGGAATAAAATTGATTAATGCTATGCCTGTTGCTAACATGAGAGGCGGTTTGGCAATATGGCGGTGCGACGAATATATTCTCAATTCGGTAATCGGCTTCAGTTCCAGTCGGCGAATAAATTCAAGCAATAAAATAAACAATGAACTTTTATTTATAAATTTAGCTGCGGTTACAGGCTGACGATTTTCAAATGCCGCCACAAGGCCAAGCCGTACCGTAGGCAGCAATTTTAAAAATCAAATCCCGGGAATAAAGAAAAAACGTAATGACCCCTTGGATAAATAAGTATAAGAGCCTTTACAAATGGATGATAATCCCAATGATCATCATGCAAATAGGCATCTTTAAAGATTATTGGGGCGACTTCTTTGATAATGCATGGTCTGTTCATATTCATTATTGGACAGGTACAATTTGGTATGTATATCTAATGATTCAGCCTTATTTCGCTACTCATGGTCAAATGGCCAGGCATAGAACCAATGGTATGATAGGCATATTCGTTGCTGGTGGTGTCTGTTTAACAGCCTTGAGTATGATGAACAGAGACATTGTAACTGCTCAGAAGGCATTAGAATCACCAGACAGTTTTGGCCCATTTCAACCCTGGTTCTTCTTTGGTGTGGCTGCAGTAGAAATTGTAATGATGACAGCTTTCGGTTATGCCATAATAAAAAGCATCATTCACAGAAAAGAAATTGAAAATCATGCCTGGTGGTTACTTTCAACGGTATTTATTATAATGATGCCGGCTCTTGGCCGTGGCATACAAAATGTATATGTTGATATACATAGTAAAGATTGGCCGAATATTAATATCATGATTCCACTTTACTATACCCAGGTGTTAATCATAGGAATGTTGCTCTTTGGAGCATGGAAATATGGTAAAATAAAACATCCTGCTACATATCTCGCTCTGGGCGTTAATCTTTTTATATTTTTATTGGAACCCATCGGAAAATCAGAAATAGTTCAACTATTCTTAAAAGCTGTCGTCAAAGGCTAGATGTCTTTTCAGCCTTAGATCTTAATACTTCTTTTTTTTGTAATGCAAAAAAGTCTTTCGCCGGAATCAAAACATACTTCTTCTTATCAATAACTATTGCTGTCATAAGATGTGTTTGTTAGCTCAAATTTACTATAAAATAAGACTATCTTAAATGATATATTGCGGCAGTTTTATTTTCCCAACGATCTATAAACCGGCTCCACCACTTTCTTCGGCGCAAAAATAAATTCTCCCGGATGCTTCCATAAATAATTGCCGAGTATGCGGAAGAAACGGGGATACTGTGCAAAGCGAATGCCCCTTGATTTTACTGCCACTAAGAAGGCCAGTGAGAAACTAACAAGAAAATTCAGGAAGCCGATACATAACACACCGCCAAAAACAGCCAGTAAAAAATAAGGTGGGATATTTTCAATACCAAGTCCATACACTCCGATGGCGGTATTACCTCCTGAAATAGTGATGTGGCGGATGTCGAATGGAAGACCTAGCATTTTCCCAAGAATACCCGCAAAGCCAAGAAAAAAACCAAGAGAAATATTGCCGACCAATGCCCCAAAATTTCTCTCTACCCAGTTAGCCATTTTGTCTACTCGTTTCGGCGACATAGAAAGTTTTAATGCCGGATGCTTTTTCAACCGTTCTTTAATGCGGCCATAACGGATTTTATTTTGCCAGTAACCGGCAATAATACCGCTGGCAAATAAAAAGAAACCGGTGAAGCAGGCATAAAGTAATGAAAGACTTCTCCAGGGATGCTGGTCTTTCAACATCTTCATGGCAGCATCACCTTCGGCAATTTTTTGATGAAATAAAATATCATATCCCATTGCCAGTAAAAATGTAATGGGGAAAACGATGATGAGGTTACCAAAGAAAGAAGCAATCTGGCTGCGGGAAACTTTGGCTACTGTTGCCGCAAGATTATTCAAATCCGGTTCGCTGTGTTTTTTTGTATCTAATGAACCAGCCACCGCACTGGCAGTAAAGGCAGGTTGTTTGGTCGCCAGGGTTGATCCCGTATTTTCAATCATTATAAACCCAATACTATAATTGACGCTGTAGAGAAAACCAATGGGTATAGGAGCCAGTTTTAATTTACCAATCAGGTTTTTGAAAATAGCAATAAAGCAAACAATCAATCCACCCCACATGGCACTACTTATCATTTTAAAATAATCTTTTCGGGAGTCGGTAATGTACTTATGTCCTTTTGAGCCTTTATGCTCTGCAATCTGGTAAGCGAGGTAGCCCACACCTTGCGATAAAAACTCACGGATACTGTTCTTTCGCTTTTCATTCCGCACCAGCAGCCGGAAAATATCAACAAACCTTCCCGTATCAAATTTGTTATCTGCATCCAGTACATCTAATACTAATTGCATCCGTTCGAGCCTGTTCGACAATATCAGCAAGAGATAAGTTTGTTGTATGCTGGCACCTCTTTCAGAATGGCTTTCCCGGATATGATCGATTTGCTGGTAACAGTCTTCAATACTATTTTTTAGCTGCAATGAAGCTGCAACAACTTCCTGGTCCGCCGTATTATGCATCAGCAGTTTTTCCAGGTCATGTACTTTATAATTTTGTAATACAAACGGGGTGTCTTCTGTACGGTGTTCTTCTGGTAAATAATCAAGTACTACTTTTTCCAATCCGAGTTGCGCCACCTGGAAGGAAAGAATCTTCATGGATTGCAGCAGCTCTTTCTTCAGCGAATTATGCTGAGGAGTGAAACTGAATCCTACGGTTTGGAAGAAATTGATCCATGTTTGCCTTGGAATAGCTTCCACCCATTCATAATCACTTTTTTTAAAAAAAACATTATTGATGACATAGAGAAAATCATTTTCATCCTGCAGCGGTGGCAGTATTTTATGTTTTAACCTGTTTGATAGTTCCTGCCAGAAACCTCTTGCCAATGGGATACCACTTTCTGTAATAGCGGCTGTAAGATCGGTGCTGATTAGTTGAGAAACCAGGGCATGTTGTGTATTTGTCAGCACTATTTTATTTTGCTGTAATTGTTCTGTTACCCTTAAAAGATTTTTCTCGGGATTTTTTCTTGCTTTGCCTGAAGCTGGGCGAATCTCAGAAAAAAGAGAGATCAAGAAAGTTAACCCTTTTTGCCGCCCGTGATGTGGCAATACAATATTGCGGGCAACGAGTTGCTCAAAAAACCCGGGTTTCTTTTTTCGTAATCCTAATATTGCCATTGTTCCGAAAATACAACAAGAAACCCGTTAAAATGTTACGGTGCTATTAAAGTGATGATTAAATAATTTCGCCTCCAATCATTACCTTATCAATTAGATTGCTACCAAATGAATAAGGCAGGTAAGCCAGCGAAGGAACAGGTTTTGTAAATATGAGGTTAGCTTTTTTACCAACTGTGATGCTGCCTAATTCATCCTGTAGTTCCATAGCATAAGCACCGTTGATAGTAGCAGCATTGATAGCTTCTTCCGGCAGCATTTTCATTTGTATGCAGCTCATGGCTATAGCAAGATTCATATTACCAGATGGGGATGATCCGGGATTAAAGTCTGTCGCCAGAGCAATAGCACAACCTGCATCAATTAATTTTCTGGCTGGTTGAAATGGCATCCGCAAAAAGAATGCTGCTGTTGGTAATAATGTTCCGATAGTAGTTGAGTTAGCCAGTGCATTAATCGCATCATCATCCATTGTTTCCAGATGGTCAACCGAAACTGCTCCTAACTTCACTCCCACTTGTGTGCCACCAGATAGGTTTAATTGATTGGCATGAATCTTTGGTTTTAGCCCATAATTCATTCCTGCCATGCAAATGATTTCTGTTTCTTCCGGCGAAAAGAAACCGGTTTCGCAAAACACATCAATATAATCTGCCAGTTTTTCTTCAGCAATCACAGGGAGCATTTCATTAATGATAAGGTCAATATACCCCTGGTGATTTTCTTTATACTCTACCGGGTATGTATGAGCACCCAAAAAAGTTGCTTTTATTGGAATTGGCGATGTTTCTTTCAGTTTTTTTATAACCCGCAGCATTTTTAATTCTCCTTCTACGGATAATCCATAACCACTTTTTATTTCCACTGCACCTGTACCCAACTGCATAATTTCCTGCAACCTTGCCCATGCTGACCGTAATAAATCAAGTTCACTTGTTTCAGCAATTTTCTTTGCAGAGTTCAGTATTCCTCCTCCTTTAGCAGCAATTTCTGCATAACTTATTCCCCGTATTTTATCAATAAACTCTTCTTCCCTGCTGGTGGCAAATACAAGATGCGTATGACTATCGCACCAGGTGGGAAGAACAAACTGGCCTGATGCATCAATTAAATTATCGTTGTTATTATCTGTCCAGCCAAGGTTATCCATTTCGCCATATTCTGCTATAATTCCATTCTCGATAACGAGGTAAGCATTTTCTATACATGGCAATACTGCCAATTCTTTTCCCCGTAGCAATTCATTTTGCTGACGGGTATTAACGAGCTGTTTGATATTTGTAATAATGGTAGCCGGCATAGCCCTGCTAATTTAGTTGTAAAAACTGAGTAGAACGAAAACAAAAAAGCCGTCCCACTTTTGGCGGAACGGCTTACATATTTTTATTTAACGATTAGTAAGGTAAGATTACAATACGGGCAAGACCGCTTGGTCCTGTCCATCCAATTTTAAGGTAATAAGTACCGGTACCCGGACATGTAGTTACAGCACCTGCGGCATCTAATCCAAATGTTACAGTTGCATTAAACAGATTTGTAGCATGTGCTACTTTTCCACTTACCATCCTGAAATTACAATCCTGGCGGATAATTAATGGCTGGGTGACAGATGTTTTAAATGGATTACCAAAACGGTTGGTACCCCATTCGGCAACACCAGTTGTAGTTCCTTCTGTATGTGTTCCTGTAGTGGTAATAACAATGCCATTATTAAAACTAAACACTCTTTGTCTTGCCACCTGCCAGTTACGTTGCTGGCCATTATCAAACGTTATCGACATGTTGCTGCTGGTAATGGTATGCGTAATAGTAGTAAGTGTTACCAGGTTGATAAGTAAACCACCGCTTACATTGGTGTACGTTTGTGTACCATTTAAAGTAATACTTTTATTATCGCTAAGGCGGGTAACTTTAAAATTCTGGAAACTCACATTCAGTATAGCTCCGGCATTTTTCCAACGTACACCCTGTGCCATAGAAATTAAAATAACACCGTTACGGGTGCGGTTGCCAAGGCAATTGCTTCCGTTGTAGGTAATAGTAATCGTTCGGGGGCTGCTAAGCGTATCAACTGCAATAGTTGCATCACAAATACTGGATTGAATATTCCCGTTGCGGCCTGCAAAACCGGTAGTAATTTCCAGTGCTGCATTCGCATCATTAGCCACACCATCTATCTCGGTTGAAAAACGGGACTGGTCGTCAGAATGAAGCGTTGTTTCTGTATAATAATCTGTAGCAGTAATTTTTTCTTTTTGACAGGAAGTGAAAAGGAGAGATAAAGAAAAAATAGCTGTAGGAAGGGATAGGATCCGGGATTTCATAAAAGGGTTTTTGATTAAAAATGAAATAGACTCTCCATAGACAGGTTAGAAGTTTATGGGTTTAATGGTTGACTTTTTATTGTAAAAAATAGTTGGCAGGCAATCTCTATTAACGTTACCATACCATATTTAGTGCTTGAAAAAGTCCGGAAATCTACGATAGTGAAGATGAAAATTTACGTTTTAGCTACCTTGCTATAAGGCATTCACAATGGTTTTCTTCATCAACCAATCCGTTTGCGGATCATCGCCCAGCATAAAAACATGGGTACTGAATTTTTCAAAGCCCCATTGGGTATAAAAATCAATAGCCCGATGATTTTCTTCCCACACTCCAAGCCAGATTACAGTTGCCATTTTAGATGCAGCTATCTCAATACATTTTTGCATTAATGCTTTACCAACGCCTTTGCCTATAGAATTGACGGTAGCATATATCCGGGCTATTTCTATGGCAACTATATTGCCTAATTCCGGCGGGTTATTATTTTCCCGCATTCGTACATAGCCAACCGGTTCATTTCCATCATAAGCCAGCAGGAAAATATTGCCGGCTGTGCCAACTTCCTTCATCAATGCTTCTTTAGAAAAAGTTTCATTCATGAATTTATCTATGTTTTCCGTTGTATTCTGCGAAGCAAATGTGTCAAGGAAAGTCTGGCGACTAATGTCTGCAATGAGTTCTGCATCATTAATAGTGGCAATGCGAATAGTTATCATAGCTGAAAACTATAAAATTATTTTCATCTGGTAACCTTCTTCTTTTAGTAATAGATTTGTACAAATTGTAATCCCATTGTCCGAAAAAGAAACACATTACCCTGTCCTCATTATAGGTGGTGGCCCCATCGGGTTGGCTTGTGCATTAGAGGCAAATAAAGCCGGTCTCCAGCATTTGATATTAGAAAAAGGTACTCTTGTCAATTCGTTATATAATTACCCCGTTAATATGACCTTCTTCTCTACCTCAGAAAGATTAGAGATAGATAACATTCCGTTTGTATCAAATAATGCGAAACCAACAAGGAACGAAGCATTGGAATATTATCGCAGGGTAGCCGTATCAGGCCGGGTAAATATTCATCTCTTTGAAGAAGTGCTGGAGGTTAAAAAAGCTGATAACCTTTTTAGTATTGTAACAGGTAAAAAAATTTATTCGGCAGATAATATTATTATCTGCACCGGCTTCTATGATATTCCCTATTTATTAAATGTGCCTGGCGAAAATTTGCCAAAAGTTACTCATTACTATAAAGATCCTCACTACTATGCCTTTCAAAAGGTAATAGTTGTTGGCGGGCAAAACTCAGCGGTAGATGCTGCACTGGAAACATGGCGCAAAGGCGCAGCAGTAACGATGGTTATCCGCAAGGAAGAAATCGGGCAGCGGGTAAAATATTGGGTGCGGCCAGATATTATTAACCGTATTGAAGAAGGTTCTATTAAAGCATTTTACAATTCATCTATTAAAGAAATAAGAGAACAGGAAGTGGATATACAAACCCCGGATGGAGTTATTACTGTTGCTAATGACCGGGTGATTGCCTTAACCGGTTATCAACCCAACCTGCCATTTTTGCGCAGCATGGGTATTCAATTATCTGATGATGAAGTGATGTGTCCTGTAATAAATACTGACAGCCATGAAAGTAATGTAAAGAACATTTTCCTGGCAGGTGTTATCTGTGGCGGGATGAATACGCATCGCCTGTTTATTGAAAATTCCAGAGAACATGCGGTGAAGATTATTGATATTATCAAAAAACGAAACTTATAACTACGCCTCTTGAAAACTCAATAAATCAGTTTCCAGCATCACGCCACTCTTGACTCCGAACTCAAGACTACATACTCTCGATAACCATCGCAGATGCCCCACCTCCGCCGTTACAAATGCCAGCCGCACCATATTTAGCATTATTGGCTTTTAATACATTTATCAGTGTAACTATTATTCTTGCTCCACTGCATCCCAAAGGATGGCCCAATGATACGGCGCCACCATGCACATTTACTTTCGCAGAGTCTAGTTTCATCCGCTTACTGTTTTCTATGCCTACAACGGCAAAGGCTTCATTCAGCTCCCAGTAAGCGATATCTTCCATTTTCAAACCGGCTTTGGCTACCGCTTTTGGCACCGCAACCGAAGGTGTAGTTGTAAACCATTCCGGTGCCTGTTCTGCATCGGCATACGAAATGATTTTAGCAATTGGTTTTAATCCCAGCTCATCCATTTTTTCTTTACTCATCAGCACCAATGCTGCTGCACCATCATTCATCGTACTTGCATTGGCAGCCGTTACTGTTCCATCTTTTGTAAATGCAGGGTTCAGTGATGGTATCTTATCAAACTTTACATTAAACGGTTCTTCATCTTTTGAAAACATTATCGGATCACCTTTACGCTGCGGTATTTCCACCGGCACTATTTCATTGTCAAATTTTCCGGCTGCAATAGCTGCCTGGCTTCTTTTATAACTTTCTATGGCAAAAACATCCTGATCGCCACGGCTTATGCCACAGGTGCTTGCACACAATTCGGCTGCATTACCCATCGCCTTGCCATCATACACATCGGTCAGGCCGTCTTTGGCCAGGCCATCCACCAATGTAACATCTCCATATTTATTTCCCCAGCGCAGCAATGGAGAATAGTAGGGAACATTACTCATACTTTCCATGCCACCGGCCACTACAATGTCTGCATCACCCAGCATAATGCTCTGCGCTGCCTGTGCAATAGCCTTCATTCCACTGGCACAAACTTTATTCACCGTTGTACAATTTACTTCATTGGGTAAACCGGCAAACTTTGCTGCCTGTCTTGCCGGTGCTTGTCCCAGGTTGGCCTGAAGCACACAGCCCATTAATACATCCTGCACTTGTTCAGGTTTGATACCTGCTTTAGCCACCGCAGCTTTTATAGCCGTTGCACCTAATTGTGTAGCAGATAAACTTTTTAATGACCCGCCAAAACTACCCATTGGTGTACGGACGGCGGATATGATATAAACTTCCTTCATATAGCTTTTTGATTGTTTGAATTTAATTTGTAAAGTTAATGATTGTTTACAAGTCCTTTTACAGAGTGTGTTTTATAAGGTATTTCTTATATTCGGCAATACAATTACTGCTTATGTTACTGAAAAAAATAGTTTTGTCCGCAATAGTATTATTGTTGCTGCAATCAGCCGGTATATCTCAGACACAAAAAAGAAGCCTTCGTCCGGCGGATATCTATCGTCAGCAAACCACTGGGGATGCACAAATATCCCCGGATGGCAAGTGGGTAACCTACACCCTTTCTACTATTGACTCGGCTAAAGACAAACGCAATACAGATATCTGGATGATGAGTTGGGATGGTTTAGAGACTGTACAATTAACCAACAGCCCTGATGGAGAAAGCAGTCCTAAGTGGAGCCCCGATGGAAAATATATTTCCTTTACAGCAAGCCGCAGCGGGGGCAGCAGCCAGGTCTATTTACTAAACAGGCTTGGCGGGGAAGCCATCAAACTAACCGATGTAAAAGGCGACCTGAATGATTATGCCTGGAGTCCGGATGGCAAAAAATTATTGCTGACCATCAAAGACTATGAAGATACTTCTGGTAAGAAAGGCAATAAACCTTATGTAATAGACCGCTATCGCTTCAAACAGGATGTAAGTGGCTATCAGTATGATAAACGGAAAACACATCTCTACCTTTTTGATGTTGCAGGCAAAAAAACAGACACTCTTACCAAAGGGAATTATAATGAGAGTGGCGTACAGTGGAGTCCTGATGGTGCTGCCATTGCTTTTGTAAGCAATCGTACTGAAGACCCTGATAAAAATACTAACACCGATATTTTTATCATTGATGCCAAAACTGGTGCTGTAGCACGACAACTTACTACATGGAAAGGCAGCGATGGTTCGCCACAATGGAGCCCGGATGGTAAAAACATTGCCTACTTGCGTAGTACTTCTGATGCCAATTTTATTAATTATGATCAGTCTGTACTTTGTCAGGTACCGATAACTGGTGGAGAACCGAATTTATTAAGCAAAATTCTGGACAGGCCTGTTTCCACACCCCGATGGGATAAAGATGGGAATAACATAGCTGTATTGGTAACTGATGATTGTGAAAGGTACATTGCAAAATATGATGTGAGGAGCGGTGTAATGAGTAAGATAATTGCTGGCAACCGCTCATTCAATTCATTAGAACGGCATCCGAATGGCAGTTGGATCACTTCCATGACGGACCCGCAATTACCCTCTGAATTCTATGCATTGGAAAACAGCAACCTTCGCCGCCTTACCAAAGTGCAGGATGATTTTGTTGCCAATCTTTCTTTAGCATCGGTTGAAAAATTTACTTCTAAAAGTAAAGATGGTGCCATCGTATCCAATCTTTTATACCTGCCTGCCAATGCCAATAAAGAAAAATTACCGGTTATATTTTTTATACATGGTGGCCCGGTAAGTCAGGATGATTATGGGTTTGATTTAACAAGGCAAATGCTGGCAGCCAATGGGTATGCCGTGGTGGCCGTAAACTACCGTGGCAGCAATGGTCGGGGAATTGATTTTTCCAAAGCCATTTATGCAGATTGGGGAAATAAAGAAGTGCTGGATATACAAGGAGCAGCCGATCACTTAATCAGTAAAGGAATAGTGGATGGCAACAGTATGGGTATCGGTGGCTGGAGCTATGGCGGCATACTTACCAATTATACCATTGCAAAAGATACCCGATTCAAAGCGGCTGTTAGTGGTGCAGGCAGTGCTTTGCAATTGTCCATGTACGGTGTTGATCAATACATTTTACAATTGGATAATGAACTAGGCCAGCCCTGGAAAGACAACAACTATGAAAAATATTTAAAGCTATCGTATCCATTTCTGCATGCAGATAAAATTAAAACTCCTACCTTGTTTATGACTGGCGAAAAAGATTTTAATGTACCTGCTGTTGGCAGTGAGCAGATGTACCAGGCCCTGCGATCTATTGGAACACCCACCGAACTGATTGTTTACCCGGGACAGTTTCATGGTATTACCGTGCCGGCTTTTCAAAAAGACCGGTTTGAAAGATATGTTCAGTGGTTTGATAAATATTTAAAGGCAAAGGGATTTTAAAAGAACATAATTTGCAGCAAATGAAACCCATCAAAAATATTTTTATGAAGTTTATTATCATTTCCCTCTCCATAATTTTTTTATCAGCCTGCGGTGGCAAAGCAGATAAGAAGGAAACTCCCGGCACCGATACTACTGCTCAATCAACTCCACCAGTTGTTACAAACAGTACAGATACAATGGTAGTTGATAAAAATGCTGCTGTGTATTATATTCCAGATTCTAACCAGATGGAAAAATGGAAAATGAAAGCGGGGGAAAGGGATTTTGCTACAGTAGAAGATGATTGGTCTTCATATATGAACAGTTCCAACGAATATTTAAAAACTACTAACCTTCCCGTACAGGATGCTTCCGGCAAAAAAGTATTGAAGTTTGTAAAAGCGGATAAGTCAGTAACGCTGGTCGGGTTAGATACACTGAGTAATTTTTGGGGTTTTTATTTATTCAGCACCAGCAAAGAACCGGAATTTGCCGATATTATTATGATGGAAGAGGCGTATAAGAAATATTTTAAGTAACAGCTAATCATTCTTTTCTCAAAATTGTTCCTCAACTTTAGGCTGAAATGAAAATTTTATCTGCCGGAGAAATACGTCTTTGGGATCAATATACGATTGAACAGGAACCCATCGCTTCCATCAGCCTGATGGAAAGAGCCGCAGGCAAATGTGTGGAATGGTTATTACAACAATACCCAGATGCCGCTTCCTTTGGCATTTTCTGTGGCAAAGGGAATAATGGTGGTGATGGCCTTGTTATTGCGAGAATGCTGATTGAAAATAAATACCCGGTAACAATCCATATTCTTGAATTTGGGCACCTGGGAACAAATGATTTTCAAACCAATCTTGCCAGGTTACATAAGTTTCCACAAGCAGATATTCATTTTATACAATCAGAAGAAAATTTTCATCCGTTTCCAGCGGGGCAAATAATTATTGATGCCTTATTTGGTTCAGGATTAAACCGCCCATTAGAAGGAGTAACAGCCAACCTCGTTGAACACATCAATAACTCCCGATGCGAAATTGTTGCCATTGATATTCCAAGTGGCTTGTTTGTTGATCGTTCTTCAAAAGGAGCAACAACTATTCTTGCTGATCATACGATAAGTTTCCAGTGTTATAAACCGGCTTTTCTTTTTGCAGAAAATGAAGAAGCTGTTGGCGAAATTCATATCCTCGATATTGGTTTGCACAATGACTTTTATAAAAAAGTAACCAGTCGTTTTGAATTACTGGATGATACTATCATCCATTCCATTTACAAACCAAGAAAAAGGTTTTCACATAAGGGGATCTATGGTCATGCACTGCTGGTAGCGGGCAGTTATGGCAAGACCGGGGCAGCCGTATTATCAGCAAAAGCTTGTCTTAGAAGCGGTGTTGGCCTTCTTACTTGTCATATTCCTAAATGTGGTTACGATATTTTACAGTCAACTGTGCCCGAAGCAATGGTGATGACAGATTTCAATTCATCTTTTAATACAAAAGTGGAGGATGACCTGACAAAATACGAAGCCATTGGCATTGGCCCCGGCATCGGCACTGCATCAGAAACAAAAATAATGCTGCAGCAAATTTTCGATGCTTACCGGAGTCCTGTTGTGTTAGATGCAGATGCATTAAATATTATGGCTTCGCAAAAAGATTTACTCAAACTAATTCCTGCCGGTTCTATACTTACACCACATCCAAAAGAATTTGAAAGATTGTTTGGTGAAACCGCTAATGAATTTGACCGGGTGCTACTGGCATTGCAAAAAGCAAAAGAACTGAATTGCATAATCGTATTAAAAGGACACCATACTTTTATTGCGACTACAGACGGCAAAGGTTTCTTTAATGCTACCGGCAACCCGGGCATGGCCACTGGTGGTAGTGGTGATGTACTGACCGGGATACTAACCGGCCTTTTAGCACAAGGTTACAGTGCTGTTGAAACGGCTATTCTTGGTGTTTACCTGCATGGTGTGGCAGGAGATTTGTCAGCGAAAGAGCTTTCAATGGAAGCAATGATAGCAAGCGACATTTCCGATAATCTTGGGAGTGCTTTTTCAACCTTAACATCCTGATTTTAAAGCCCCTTTAGAGCCTGTTCCATGTTTGCGGGAGGTTTGGGGTATTTCCCTGCCTTACCCTATCTTTGCCGCCCGGCGAAAAAGCCGCTTTTGCTATTAATTTTTGATTAAGAATCAACTCGTATGGACAAATTGATTTATCTCGTTCCCATGATGGGCCTTATTGGTCTTCTTTACACCATTGTCAAATTCAGGTGGGTGGCAAAACAAGATGCCGGTACTGACCGCATGAAAGAAATCAGCAACTACATTGCTGAAGGTGCAATGGCTTTTTTGAAAGCTGAATGGAAAATCCTGGGCTACTTTGTTGCTATCGTTGGCATTTTGCTGGCAGTAATGACTACGGCCAATCCACACTCCCACTGGTCTATTGCTATTGCATTTGTAGTGGGTGCTGTATTAAGTGCTTTCGCCGGTTTTATCGGTATGAAAGCCGCAACAAAAGCCAATGTTCGTACTGCACAGGCAGCCCGTACCAGTTTAAGTAAAGCCTTAAATGTATCATTTACTGGAGGTGCTGTGATGGGTGTTGGTGTTGCAGGTCTGGCAGTAATGGGTCTTGGTGGTTTGTATATTGTATTAAAACAAGTATTTGCGCCGGATGCGGCTATCGATTCCGAAGAAATGTTCAGGACAATTGAAGTGCTGACAGGTTTTTCTCTCGGTGCTGAATCTATTGCACTGTTTGCAAGAGTGGGTGGCGGTATCTATACAAAAGCTGCTGACGTAGGTGCTGATTTGGTGGGTAAAGTAGAAGCCGGTATTCCTGAAGATGATCCAAGAAATCCTGCTACTATTGCTGATAATGTTGGTGACAACGTAGGTGATGTAGCCGGTATGGGTGCCGACCTTTTTGGTTCTTATGTAGCAACCGTTCTCGCAACAATAGTTTTAGGTCAGCAAACAACAGTTATCAGTTCTGATGATACGTTAGCTGGTTTTGCACCTGTTTTACTTCCAATGCTGATAGCCGGTATCGGTATTTTATTTTCTATCGTTGGTACATTATTCGTTCGCATCAGCGAAACGGCCGGTATCAATACACATACAGTACAAAAGGCATTGAACATGGGCAACTGGGGTTCGATGGTTCTTACTGCCATTGCTGCCTTAGGATTAGTGTACTGGTTGGTACCTGAAGCAATGGAATTAAGAGGTGTAATATTTACCAAGTGGGGAGTGATGGGAGCAATAGCTGTCGGGCTTGCCGTTGGTGCATTAATGAGTATCATCACGGAGTATTATACAGCCATGGGCAAACGTCCCGTTAACTCTATCATCCGTCAATCATCAACCGGTCATGCCACGAATGTAATCGGTGGTCTGGCAATCGGTATGGAATCTACTTTCTTACCAATATTGGTTTTAGCTGGTGGTATCTGGGGTTCGTATGAATGTGCCGGATTATATGGTGTGGCTATTGCCGCTGCGGGTATGATGGCAACAACAGCTATGCAACTGGCTATTGATGCTTTCGGTCCTATTGCAGATAATGCAGGTGGTATTGCAGAAATGAGTGAATTACCAAAAGATGTTAGAGAAAAAACAGATGTACTGGATGCTGTAGGAAACACTACTGCGGCTTCGGGAAAAGGGTTTGCGATTGCGTCTGCTGCATTAACAGCACTGGCATTGTTTGCAGCCTTTGTTGGTGTAGCTGGTATTTCAGGTATTGATATTTATAAAGCAAATGTATTAGCCTGCTTATTTGTTGGCGGCATGATTCCATTTATATTTTCTTCTTTATGTATCCGTGCAGTTGGTGAAGCTGCAATGGCAATGGTAGAAGAAGTTCGCCGTCAGTTTAAAACCATTCCGGGTATAATGGAAGGTACCGGCAAACCAGAGTATGATAAATGTGTGGCTATCTCTACCAAAGCATCATTAAAGAAAATGATGTTGCCCGGTGCTATTGCTATTATATCACCATTGATAATCGGATTTATGCCCGGCCTTGGTGCAGAAGCTCTTGGTGGTTTCCTTGCCGGTGCTACTGTGTGTGGCGTATTGATGGGAATGTTTCAGAACAATGCCGGTGGTGCCTGGGACAATGCAAAAAAATCATTTGAAAAAGGCGTGGAGATAAATGGTGAGATGTTTTATAAAAAATCGGAACCACATAAAGCATCTGTAACGGGTGACACCGTGGGTGATCCTTTTAAAGATACATCAGGTCCATCTATGAACATCCTTATCAAACTGATGTCCATCGTATCATTAGTAATAGCCCCTACCCTTGCGCAGATAGCTGCTAAAAAACAACCAGCAGCTTTGCCTCCCACTCCGCCACCAACCGGAAAAATAATTAAAGCATCTGAACCCGTTGCTGCTATTAATAAAAGCAATACGGTTCAGTATCAATAGAGAACTCACCAGCCTTCGCCAATTCACCCGCCGAAGTTTTAACGAAGGCGGGGAGCTATGGCTGGTAAATAAAAGCTTAATCAGAACCATTACATTAAGTCCTGCTGTTTCTACAGCGGGACTTATTTTTTGGAACACTCTTTTGTATTGTCCATTCCGACGAAGAGCTTGTGCCGAACTTGATTCGGGAAGGAATCTTGGATTATTTCCCCGGCTGCATTGCTATTTTTAGCCCGGTTGTGTCACACTCTTGTGCTTTCTGTTCGCTACTTTGCTTTTGTTTAGCCTTCTTACTTGTCAATAGGTTTTCTTATTTTGCGGATAAATCATTCATGAATAAAAAAGCCATTGCCCGGATCAAAATCAACAAACTCCTGTATCAGGCAGTATTGAGATTTTTTGATAATGAGCAAGAATAACCCACCAAGTAACCGGTAACAAATTGATAAAATAAAAAATGACTACCCGGATAAATGAACCAAGAACAAATCTGAACCACATAGGCACAAAGAAACATACCTGCCCGTCCGGCAGGCGGGGATTTTCACATAGCTCTTATGTGTTTATTCTTTATTTGGCCTATGTTATGTGATTCAAGAACATAGTTTAGTTAAACCGATAGTCACTAAATAAAATGTACACATGAAACCTATTAAAGGAGGGAAACACCCTGTACAAAAAAATGAAGTGGATGAAATGCTGAAACTGATGGCAGACATGCTGAATGGCGGAATGGGTAAACCCAAGCCCAATACCACCGGCATCAGCTATTCCAGCTTGATATTGCAACTGATAAAGCCTTATCAGCAGTCCACTGAAAACATGCCGGTGGAAGAGCTGGAATACCTGCTCGATATGGGGATGACAGCCTGGAACCTTTCTGTTTATAAGCAGCAAAGCGATTTTTTGTATCAGTCATACCTGCAGGCTGTAAATAGCACCGGGCTGATGGACAAAGCCGGTGAAAAATTGCTGAAGCAACTGGAGGCAGATAAAGAAAAACTGTTTGGGCAGTACAATGATATGTTGCTCGAAGATTTTGAAATTACGGAAGATGCTAATGGCCGGTCTGTAATAAACATAATATCCAAACCAGTAGATAATTTTTTACAGGAATCGCTGATGGGTGGGCTGGCCGGCGACACTTTTGAACCATCGGATGATAAAGAGGACAATTTTATGGAAGAGGAAGATGATGAACTTCCGCCTTATGTGCTGCCGGTTATTAACCGTAATGTTGTTATTATAAAGCCCAGGGCTCCTTTTATGGATTGGCTCCGCAAAATGTATTTTCCTGAAGAGCCTCCGCAACTTTCGGGGGAAAGCACTGTTTACCTGCTGCCGGAATATGAAACAGTAAAAGAAACGGAAAAGTATGTAAAGAAAAACTTTGACAGGATTTTCGGCAGCGAACTATGGAGTTGGGATACCGAAGAAAAAAACTGGCCGGCCAAACGCAACTATAAACTATTTACGGAATGGTTCGATATTAAATTTAGCTGCATGGCCTATGACATGGCAAACTACCCCGTGATTAAAGACTAACTACAGCAACAGGTAAGGAATATGAAAGAAAAATTTATACCCGGTATTTATACGTTGGTTCGTGTAGATAATTTCTACGCCTTATTCCTGCCCATAATTAAAATAACAGAATGCCCCGATGCCTCTCTCCCTGCATCGAAATCTTAAAACGTAAAGAATTGTTGTGTACGATGGCTTTACCACACTTAATACACTATGGATAATATTATAATC
>Ga0163150_10000793_pt1 | contig 56951 bp, 65 predicted proteins | sample OliLakLV19P2IB_FD_148628 | JGI IMG/M metagenome (GOLD analysis project Ga0163150, IMG submission 148628) | Freshwater microbial mat bacterial communities from Lake Vanda, McMurdo Dry Valleys, Antarctica - Oligotrophic Lake LV.19.P2.IB | ecosystem: Environmental > Aquatic > Freshwater > Lake >...
ATATCATTTATTATAGGCCTATAACCTACATTTCGAAATGTATATTGTGTATATAATTCCCAAATATACACCCCTCTCCTCTTCCCCACCCGATGCTACCTTAGAAAACAAAAAAATTAGGCACAAATTAGCCTCAATTAATTATCCGTTCCATGCGGTAAAAATCACCAATATACAAAAGACAATTACTGCTACCCATAAGTACTCCCATATGACTCCTTTAAAAAGTCTTCGTTCATACCATACGTGAGATAATCCTACAATCGTATAAAAAAATCCGGTAAGAAAAAGTGAAATAACTGTTGGTGTACTTGGCCAAAACCATAAGAGAAGCGTTACTTCCATAAGACAAAATGCCTGCAGCGCAACCCATGCTAAGTGTTTGGTAATAGACTTTTCAAGAGTAATTGTCCAAATCGACTGCAGGATGAGTAAAAACGAAAAGAGATACATAAGTATGGCTGTTGGAATTATTGATAGCCGGAGAGTAAAGACAACGGTTGATAAAAAGAAAAAAGAAATAAGGGTAATGATAAATGTTACTGTACGCGCGCTTGATAAAAGAGCAATTGTTCTGATAGATGCCACAGTGTATATATTTAAACTTAAGAATAAAGAATACAAACCAATTCCATATAAACTCGTCAGTACTACACGGGATATAAAACGCGCTGGAACCAGAAAATAAAAAAGCCCAAATGCTAACGTATACAAACATGGAAGCACAAACATTTGAAGATTTACATTTCCTTTTATATCTCTATACATCGAGATAAAAAATAAAAAGCTTGTTATAAACGAAATGACAATTGTTATATAAAACCCAGACTTCCCTAAATTATGTTCGGTAAAAAAAAGAGCGAGAGATAAAAGCAATACTGCAATTACAAACCTCTGCCTCTTTGTAATGGTTAGTTCCCTTTTTTGTGTCTTACTCCCCTTTTTGCGGATGAAAAACGATAAAGCGTTATTTTTCATTTGATGTTTGGTGTGATAGGAATATAAAAAGATGGGTATAAATAGTACTCAATGAGCGCTATGGTTTTAAACTCCTTCATGCATAATCGCCTCTGGAATGTCGAAATTTGCAAATACTTTTTGAACGTCATCCATACTTTCTATCTTCTCTAAAAAAGAAAGTATCCGAGCTGCTGCCGCTTTCTCTTGAATCGATATTGTAGTGACTGGTTCTCGAGTTAATTCAAATGATTCTACAGGAACTCCCTGTTCTAGTAATACTTTTCTTACTCGTGCAACATCATTCGGTTCTGTATAGATAATGATATCATTTCCAGTCTGCAGTAAGTCAGTGGCTCCGGCATCGGCTGAGATAAGAAAAATGTCATCAACAGATTTATCATTTGGCTTTATTGTTATTATCCCCTTCTGTTGAAATTGATATGAGACAGATCCTGGTATACCAATCGATCCCCCATTTTTATCAAAGACATTTTTGACTTCAGATGTAGTTCTCATTTTGTTGTCTGTTGCTGCTTCAACAATAACTGCTACTCCGCCTGGTCCAAATCCTTCATATACGACAGTTTGTAAATCATTTACTCCATTAGATTTTCCAAAACCTTTCTCAATTGCTCGATCTATGTTATCTTTTGGCATGTTGATAGATCGTGCTTTTTCAACAGCAATTCTGAGTTTGAAATTCTGTTCAGGATCCGTAACTCCCCCACCTTCTCGCACTGCGAGTGTTATTGCATTGGAGTATCGTGTAAATGCTTGACCTCTTTTTTGATCTGCAACTCCTTTTTGACGTTTTATTGTTGACCACTTAGAATGTCCTGACATAGCCTCAATTATACTCTTTATCTCTTGACTTTTGCAACAAATTACCGTAGAATTTTTCCATCTTTTATCTTTCTAACGGCTGTAAACCTAGGAAAGAGAAAACAAATGATCTCATTGAAAAACCAAGCTATTCAAACTGCCTTAGTTGGTGATTGGATCTCTGCAGTAACACTGAATGAAGAACTCCTCAAAGCAGATCCCAATGACATTGAAACCCTCAATCGGCTTGGGTATGCATATTCAGTTATTGGAAAAACGAAAGATGCACGAATCACCTATCAAAAAGTTTTAGCAATCGACAGCCAAAATCCGATTGCAATTCGAAATCTCAAACGACTAAAAGGTGATAATAATAAACACAGCTCTTATCAGTCTTCGGCACTGAATCGGACTAATACCATTTTTATCGAAGAAACCGGGAAAACGAAAGTAATAGAACTTATAAATGTTGCTACTCCTTCAACAATTTCTCATCTTATAACTGGCGAATTGCTAACTCTCTCGGTAAAACGTCTAAAAATATTTGTACTCGATACCCAAAAAACCTATATTGGTGTGCTTCCTGACAATATCGGCAAACGTCTTATTAGATTTATTGATGGAGGAAATACCTATGAAGCATATATAAAATCAGTTGACAAAAACCATGTAGTAATTTTTATAAGAGAATCAAAAAGAGCCTTGCGTTTTAAAAGCCAGCCATCATTTATAATCAATGAAAAACAGCTGGTATTTGATAAAAATCAAGCGAAGAATGTAAAACAAAAAAACAGCAAAAAAGAATCTGAGGATGAGAATTATGAAGACGAATCTCTTTGATAAATAACTCTTCCTTTGGATAACTCCTCTTTGACCTTTGTAACCTCCTTGGTATGAGAGAGCTTTCTGAGCGACCACAAAGCAAGCAATAGAGAGATAACTGCAATAACTAATATATGGATAACAAACATATTAAAAACTCTTATATTTTTGATCTGTTCCCAATCGTATTATAACATCATATATACCATCTTTATTTCGCTTTATTAATGGAAACCCCGTAATCTTTTCTAGTTTTGATACTGTATATGAATCTTCTTTACTATATATGATCTCGGATAGTCGAAACGGTTTTTCAGATGTTGAAATTGAAACAACATTTCCACCCATATTTGATACCAATCGTTCAAATCTCCCCCCAAGTCCTGAGATATCCGTCCCATTTATTATTGAAAGACTAGCCTTTTCTGAAGAAATATCTGCATCCTCAAATAAAGATGATGAAATTTTGTCGACAGAAAATGGATCGAGTTTGTTCGTTATTTCAGAAGTTGTAATATTATTTGAAGAGACCGAGTTGGAAAAGAATGCCAGTCTTGCATGATCAACAAATGTCATTTTTGTTTCCAGTTTGTTGTGACGGATAATTAACTGAATTAGTTCAGCAGCCAGTTTTTTATTATTAGCTAATTCATCAATTGTCTGATACTGAAAATGCTTCTTCTGATCTATTTTTTCTAAGTGTAGCTCTGCGTCAATAGGAATTTTTAAATACTGTGCTAATTGATTCTTTGACAGTTCTGAAATGCCCTTTTTAGATGCGACTTCCAATACTGATATTGATTGGTTATTTGGCGAAAAGGACAAAATTAATGCAGGATTTTTTATAACTGCAACAGTAAATCTGTGGTTCCCATCGAAAATACTTTCTGAAACCACAACTCCTAGTTTGAAAAGAAGAGAAACACCGATTAGACCTACAACTAACAAACAAAAAAGTACAGCCAACTGAATATTATTTTTACTATGTTGGCTCTCGTTTTTTTTCATGGACAGTAAAGGGAGAATTTTTACTCAGACTTTTTCTTTTTTGGAATAAGATCTGGAAGGGTAAAAATAGGAGCGTTAGAAATTATACTTTTACCATCTTTTCCTTTTTTTTGTTTTTTCTTTTCTCCTTTATAAAATCCACCAAAACTTCCCATATATAAACACCTCCTATAGCAATAGTATATACTGCAATTACTTAACTGACAATTTTTTAAGTGTTTCTTCCAGTTCTTCCGGAAGCACACTTTCAAATTCTATCATATTTCCAGTTGTTGGGTGAGCAAATGATATTTTGGATGCATGCAGAAAAACCCTCGGGAGCAGCTTTCGGTCAATCCGCGCCGTTTTACGACCCGCATAAAGAAAATCGCTAAAAATTGGATGAAAAATATATTTTAAGTGAACTCGGATCTGGTGGGTTCGACCAGTCTCTGGATACAATTCAACGAGCGATAACATTTCGTCTTTCCCTGATGCTTTATACTTACTACTTAATACTTTATACTTTGTTATTGCTTCTCTTCCATCTGCAATTACACCAAATTGTCTTCTATTCCACGGCAATCTCCCAACCGGAACCCGAATCTCCCCCACTTCTGGACTGATGAGTCCATGAGCCAACGCAATATATCTTTTTTTTACCACTCGATCCTTAAATTGTTTTTGAAGATTTTCAAAAGCAACACGAGTTTTGGCAATAAGTAAAACTCCAGATGTTTCTTTATCTAACCGATGAACAATCCCCCCTCGAGAAAAAAAATCAGAAGTTTCCTCTATTTTTGATATTTGATTTTTGATGTTTAATTTTGATTCGGCCCACTCCTGAACTGTTGGTTCATATCGAGTTGTATCTGCTTTATTAACTGTAATTCCTGCAGGTTTTGAAATCACAAGAAGTGATTCATCTTCAAATATAGTTGTGGGCGTAGGACTTGTCATTACTTCTTGCGGCGAAATTGAACAAACTTTTCGGCTCTTATAAATTGGGCAAAAAAAGCGATTGTAATTACCGTAAAGAGAAACGCTTCTTTACCAATAAATGGGAACAGTATATCCTTGGTAAAGCTTGACACAACGATAAGTACCAGTGAGATAAAAGAAATCATAAGTGTCCCGACACTTCCATCTTTTAAATTTCCACGAAGCGACAATGGCAGGAAAATTTTTATACCAACAAAATAAAGTACTATAAATAAAATACCAAAGACAATATCCCAAGGAAATATAAATCCCCTCCCAGCAATGTAACCCAAAAACCCTACTATCATCGAAAAAAGAAATGATAACGCGAAGAAATCAATAACTTTTCCCATAGGCATTTTTTTAGATCGTGTATAGAGAAGAATATATCCAAGAACTCCAAGTATTCCCCCCGCTAATGACATCCCAGGAAAATATGGAACAGCAAAAAAAACAAAAGGGTTAAGATACCCTAAGTTGAAATGAAATACCACAAAAATAATTCTTGCAAATAGCAGGCCTGTTAAAAGAGAAAGAAATGCGATATTAAATAGTAAATCTAACGAGACATTTTTTCGAAGCAGCAGCACATCATCTTTACACAAGAGATATAAATGAAAAAGAAATAAAAAAAAAGATAATAAAACTATGATAATTACCATACTATTTTAGAATTACTCGGCTTATTCCAAATAAAACTATTGCTATTCCAATACCTGTCAATACTTTTGCCACCCCAAAAAGATCTGCAAATCCACCAATCATAATTATGGGAAACAACGAAAACAATCCAATCAGAGAATTAAGCGCTCCATATATTTTACCACGGAAAGCATTGGAAGTTTCTTCTTGAACAACCGTATTGGACGGTACAAATACTAAAGCATTTGAAAAGCCTAAAATAAATGCAACTACAAACATGAAAAAAATTATTTCTATTTGCGGCGAGAAGAAAATTCCAAAACTCATAAATGGAACAAAAGGCATCAGCGTAACACCTAATCCTGCTAAAAAAACTCCTGTTGTCGCGCACTTTTGTTTTGATATTTTGTGGGAAAAATAATCTACTGCAATGGCACCTAATATCATGCCAAATGCAGCCGGAGTAACAAATAACAAAGGAAACTTCTCGACAGAAATTCCAAGAACTTGAGTTGCATATCCAGGGCCAATTACTCCTACAATTAGAATTAGCATCTGAGAAAGCGCAAGCAGCACTAAAGAGTCATAGATTTTTTTGGTTTTTGAAATAAGCACAAATGATTTTTTTATTTCCTCTCTAAAATTGAGTGGCTCGATTTCTCCTATAAAACTTTTGTCGTTATCATATTTATGATTTTTTATAAGTGTTACAAATAATCCAGCCAAAAAAAACATTACTGCGAGTACTATAAAAATGTCACTTCTTCCTAAGAAAATAAGAAGTGGTCCAGAGAGTGCATATGCAAATAAAATTGATCCATAGACACCGATTCCAAAAAGAGCATTGGCCGAAAGCAATAGATCTTTTCTGACCAGTAAAGGAATCATAGGGGTTTCCGCAGGAAGAAAGAATTGAGTTACTACCGAAATAATAATTGTCAGTAAATATATAAGTGCTAAATTAGTGTGAAAAGGGATAAGAAGTAGAAGAAGAAACCCACGTATGATATTGGTCGCTAACAAAATCTTTTTCTTATCCCTCCTATCAACATATACTCCTGCAAAGAGCCCGAAAAAGACTGCAGGAAGTGTTGTTGCTAAAATAATTCCGGATACTGCTGTATTAGAATGCGTCAGATCAAATGCTATTACAAGAAGCACAAAATTCATCATGTTGACTGCAATTTGAGAAAAAATCTCGGCCAACCACAGAAATAAAAATGGTTTAATGGTGAGTGCGTGGAACAGTCGATTCCTCATTATTTTGAAGCTTTTTCTGAATAACTACCTGTTCGGGTATCAATGCGAATCACATCACCCGTTTTGACGAAAAGTGGTACTTTTGTCTTCAGCCCATTTTCTAAAACCGCCTCTTTGTAAAGATTTGTTGCAGAATTTCCTCTAACACCAGGATCTGCTTCTGCTACTACAAAGTCCATTTTAGGAAGCAAATTTAGAGACAATGGCTCTTCCCCTAAAAAACTTATTGAAAATGACTGCCCCTCTTTTAGATAAATATGATCTAATAAAACTTTTAGAGGAACTTGCATTTGTTCATAAGTATTTGGTTCCATAAAATATGCAAATTCATCATCCTTGTATAAATACTGCAGATCCCTTTTGTTAATCTGCATATTATTTACCTTCGCACCGTTTATAAAACTTTTTTCTGTAATAGTGCCGGTACGAACATTTTTTACTTTTACTTTTATATTTGCACTACCCCGCCCCATTTTGATGTGCTCGTACGATAGGACTTGAAGGATATTTCCTTGTTCTTCAAAGATTGTTCCATTGCGAAGTTCTGTTACGGAGATCATACTATTTTCTATTGAATCTAATAAGCCCGGAGCATGGAATCACTTCGACTCCTTTTTTTTCAAGTTCATCAAGATACAAATTTGCTCCTATTGAGTCAGCTGCCATATGGCCGCAATCAATAATATTGACATGAAGTTTGCGGAGCTCCAGCACGGCTTCCTCAGGAACGTGCATCTCAACTATTGTCCCTACACCTGCTTTTGCCATTTCAATATATAATTCCTTTGATGGATTCGTCCCCCCAGTAAAACTAACTACTACTTTTCCAGCTCTGCTTTTTTCACTACCTGAAACAATACTTGGACCAGATTTTCCTCTCGTTGCTTCAATGAATTCTGGTATCTCATTAATATCTTCAAGTATTTCACCTACTGTGTCATATGTTTTTTTCTTGAGAAGTTTATTCATGTAATGATTCCCTAAATTATCCCAGATAGTATGGATCGCCATAAGCGGCATTTCCAACAAGCGAGCTGCATCAACAGCTTGAGTGTGATTGAGTGGGCCGAATCGGCGTTTGACAGCTGACATTCTGTCTTGAAACATGGCGTGCGCAATGTTAACAGGAACCCCTGCATCTGCATACATATCTACTTGAATATCCATTACTTCATGCAATGCAGCAAGAGCATGTCCACTTGGATGATGAGACATAACAGCATCTATTTTCCTACCCCGTTCGCGTAATCTATCCGCAACAAGAATTTCTGATGCGTCAGCATCTATTCCTGCCATCAAAGTTTTGACTTTTGTTTTTGGATCTCCGAATAGAATTCTTGAATCTGTATAGGGGTTTGAAAGAGTTTCTCTATCGAAACTTTTCTTCTTAATCTCTGAGAGTTCTTCGTAGTTTTTTCTAACGCGGTCGAGCATTTTTTTGACTCCGGCTGTTCCTCGTGGATCGGCTTCAACCCCCATTTGGACTGCTAATTCGTACATTTCTTGAAGTGTCATAGGAGAAAGTATATAATAAAGAAGCTCAAAATGCAAAGTTCAAATAGTAAGATTTATCTTGCATTTACAAAAATTCGCAAGAATTTTTAGAGGAGAATCCGACGAAATATTGAAGTCCGAAGTGAAACAAGGACGAAAATTGGGAGTCGAGATTCGACGAGCCGAGGTGGCGGAATGGTATACGCGGTAGTCTCAAAAACTACTGACTGTAACGGTCGTGAGGGTTCGACTCCCTCTCTCGGCACAAATTATCGTTTCTGACCACGAACTTTTGAGTATTACATTGTTGGGTTTTGCTTTTGTAACATGCCTTTGTTATACTACAGGTTAGTAATACAAATTCTCGCTTGACAAGCGTCTTGATATTTGAGTTACTATTACTAGGTCATTTAAGAAAGAAATATGGCACAATCAGCATTTCAGGCGATCAACTACACGACTTCAAACGAGAATAATAGACTCGTTATTACCGCCAAAGCACAAGTTCCCCTATTCAATAAGATAATGATTGTAGGTTTCTTAATTTGGTTCGTAGGATATGCTTGGTATAAGACTGCATCTGATCCAAATCTTCCATTTTGGCTTTTTCCATTAGTATTACTGTTAGGAGTAATCGGGGGAGGCATCGGATTATTGATTACTCGTGGTGCTAATAAGAAAATTGGGACAAGACAAATTATCGTTGATAAGAACTCTAAAACGTTTGAAGCAACACTTGATGATGTAAAAGTACCCTTTAGTGATATTAAAGATATTACCCTTACTGAGAAACCAGGGCTGATTAAAACTGGAAGTTTGTTAAAGCTTCATTTAACAAATGGGGAGAAGACTTTGCTCTTTCCTTTTACATCCTTTAATCAGGCTCAAGAAACACTAAATCAAATTAAACAGAATCTTCGCTAATAGTTTCCACTTGCATTATTTATTCACTGCTCTGACTTGGGTATGTAGTTGATGGAGTGCTGATTGATCCCCACTGTCTCGAATATAATCGGCCTCTCGGGAAACTCTAATTGGCCTAAAACTGTTCCAGGAGTTAAGAACCTCTGTATCAAGTCTGTTATCAAAGGCAATTTTTTGGTTTGATCTTTTCTGCTTTTCATTCTTTCCTATTCTAGCAATTTTGGAGTCTAAATGGTAATGCGAAAATACCAGCCTGTAGCGGTCATAGTAATCAGTTGGTATAATATAATCTGGAAGTTCCTGGTGAGGAATTACAGCTGACAATGTCTCAATTTATTTTTGTATACATTACAAACTCTTCCACAGCAGAAGCAAAAAAAGTTGCTCTGCATCTTTTGAATAAAAAGCTTATTGCGTGTGCAAATATTTATGACAATGTAGACAGTTTCTATCCGTGGGAAGGAAAAATTGCGGAGGAACAAGAAGTTGTTTTGATTGGTAAAACGCTTGAAAGGAATTATCAAACAATTATTGAAGAAGTCGAAAAAATCCACTCATACTCTGTCCCCTGCATCACGAAAATAAATGTAGAACCAAATGAAAAGTACGCACAGTGGCTTTTAAGTTCACTTAAATAAAAAAATTCAGGAAGCTTGGTATTTCTTAAGGAGGAGTTTGTCTGTGTATTTTAGGAACCACAAAAGCGTTACAACATATACTTCATAAGATAGGATCTCCAAAACCGTAGGTTTGGAAGTATAACCGAACAAAGTTCTTAAAAAGCTTCCTATTGTGCTATTGTGATCTAAAATATGGGAAATATTAATCGCAGGATCAAATGAAAATATAGGGAGAAGTCCTACCTCTTGAAATTCATGTACCCCATGGCTCACAAGACCTGCCGCAAACAGAAGAAGTATAAAAGATGTTACCTGAAACAGCATATGGATGTTTACCCGAATTGCCCATCGAAACATTACATATCCTAAAGCAAGTGCAACAGCAATTCCTGCAAAAGCACCCAAAAAAAGATTTTCCGCACTAGTAAGACTTACTGCTTGGAGATACAATACTGTTTCTGTACCTTCCCGAACAACTGAACTTGCGATTAACAGTAATATGCCGAATCCGTACCCTTTTTCAGCATGCATTTTTATTTTAGAAGTAATATTTTTAACAATATTTTTTTGCCGATGCACCCACACAATCATCCATGTTATAAATCCTGCAGTAACAAACATCAAGAGCCCTTCGAATAGTTGTTCTACTCGCCCAGTTAATCCTCCGTAAAATATTTTTAGAAAAATACCAAGGACCACCGATAATCCTACCCCAATACTTAACCCTTGCCATACATATTTCTGAAATGACAGTTGATTGGTTTTTACCAGAAAAGAAAGAACTACTCCAACGACTAATGCGGCTTCCAAGGTTTCACGGAACGTAATGAGGAAGGACTGGAACATAAACTAACTATAAAAAAATTAAACTAACACTGTCAAGGTGTTAGTTTAATTTTTGTTTTAAAACATAATTTGAGTATGTCTTATACTCCGGCTGCAGGTGGTGTTCCACCGCCTGGCATACCTCCTCCTGGTTGTTGACCACCTTGTGATGGATCACCTGCTGGTGCTCCTCCACCTGTTGGTGGTGTAACTGGGCCTGGAGGTGGAGTTTGAGGTTCCTGTACTGGTGGTGTTGGTGTTCCTGTTGGAACTCCACCTGGTACTGGCATACCTCCTCCTGGTACTCCTGGTTGTTGATTTTGATCGTCCATTCTGTAATCACCCCCTTTCATATTAAATTTCAAACACTTGCTGAATCTTCACGCTTTTTCTCCATGCTATAAAATCGTATCCTATCTCCACGAAAAAGTAAATCGATCTCTCCTGTCGGTCCATTTCTGTGCTTGGCAATCAACAGTTTTGAAAGCATTGTTGGAGAAAATTCATCTTCAGTTCTATAAATAAACATAACAACATCTGCATCCTGCTCTATTGCCCCGGATTCCCGTAAATCTGCAAGTTGTGGTTTTTTCTCGCCTCTATGTTCAACAGCTCGAGAAAGCTGAGACAAAGCAAGTACTGGAATTTTAAGCTCTCTCGCTAAATTTTTCAAGGCCTGAGAAACAATAGATACTTCCTGAACTCTACTTTCAACTCTTCTTCCAGGATCGACTAACTGTAGATAGTCAATGATTAAAAATTTAAGTCCATATTCAAGCTGCAGTCTTCTAGCTTTGGTACGAATTTCATGTATAGAAATACCGGGAGTATCATCAATGTAAATTTGCGCTTCACCTAGCTGTCCCATTGCTTCTGTTATTTTCTCTAAGTCGTCTTCGGACAGTTTTCGAGTTTTTAATTTCCATGCATCAATATCTGATTGGCCGATTAATAGCCGGTCTACCAATTCTTCTTGACTCATCTCAAGAGAAAATATTCCAACAGGTATTTTCTCAACTACTCCAACATATTGTGCAATATTCACAGCAAAAGCAGTTTTACCTTGTCCAGGACGAGCAGCAAGAATTAACAGATTTGAATCCTGCATTCCAGAAAGTGTATTGTCTAAATCAAAAAATCCTGTTTTCACCCCACGGAGAGTTTCACCTTTGTTATGGAGCTCAATAATATTGTCATAACTTGATGATAGTGCTTCTTTAATTGGGGTAAATCCTTTGAGTGTTTGACCTTGAGATATTGCAAATACTGCTGACTCAGCTTTATCTAAAACCTCTTTTACCCCATCATTGCTGTATCCTAATTCTGCAATAATCCCGCCCGCTTGAATAAGAGATCGTTTTGTCGCTGCTTCTTTAATGATTTTTGCATAGGTCTCGATGTTGGCCGCTGTGGCTACTGAATTCACCAAGTCTGAAAGATAGGATGTGCCGATTTTAGCAAACTCTTTTTTCTTTTTTAATTCTTTGGTCAATGTTACAACGTCAATTGGCAAAGATGCACTTGAAAGTTCAATCATCGCCTCATAAATCATTCGATTTAAGTCGTTATAAAAATCTGTGGGTTTTAATATTGCAAAAACAATATTTATGGCATTTTTATCAATAAGTACTGATCCAAGTACACTTTGTTCTATATCGTCATCATGTGGTGGAACTTTTAAGTTTGACATAAATAATAAAGCGTTCAGGATGAAGTCAGGGTTGAGCGCTAAACGCTAAGAAAGAATTACTACATCCATTTCTGCAGGCAGTTTATCCAAAGTAGTAGTAACCTTTGGAAGAATTTTCGAAGATGTATCTTGCGATGTTGCTATTTTTTTATATACCTCATCAGCTTTATCCCCATATAATACAACATACTTTGGAGAAACTGTTGTAACGAATGCTGGATTCAGATCACTATTTGCGCATAAGAGTACTACATGGCATTCTTTTTTCTTATCAAATGACTCTATACCATCTGTTTGTCCAACCAAAATTTCTATATTGTCAACAAAAACTGTATAAACAATGTGGCTCCCTACTTTATATCCGCTGATTTTTATACCACCAATTTCATACTCACCAGGACCTTGAATAGTTAACTTAACACCTTCTGCTTTTGAAATATCTGGAATCGATGAATGAGGTTTTAATTCCACTGTTGATGTTGTATAAGGATAATCAAGCATTAAAACCACATCTGCTTCTGTAGTCTTTGTTAATTTATCTGATTGTAAAAGAGGAGGGAGAAGAAGAACACCAGCAGACTTACCTTTTATTTTTATGAAGTTCTTTGAAACTTGTACTATTTCCATGAAGTTTATCCTAACACAGGTATTTTTCCTTGACAAGTAGCCACTTTTCGAATATCATAAAGCTCACGCAAATAACCTCCCATTTTTGCGTCACCCACACTAAGAAATTTACTTTTAAACTCATGAAGGCAGAAAAAATTATTTTATCATTTGTAGCACTTCTTGCTGGTCTTGCTGCAGCGGGAGGAGCATTTTATTTATATCAATCAACCAAAACAATTCCTGAACCTTCAAAAAAAACCCTCGGCATAAATGTACCATCTCCGACACCTGAAAAATCAAATATATTTGTAACTGTTGATAAACCAAAAGATGAAGAAGTTGTTGAAAATAAAACCGTAACAATTACAGGAAAAACTGCTGCTGACGCGGTGATAATTATTTCCACTCCCCTATCAGAAGAAGTCATAACACCTGCGACAAATGGAGACTTTTCATCGTCAGTTACTATTGATGATGGGCAAAATCAAATTGAAGTAATTGCAGTAGCGCCGAATGGCGAGCAAGCAAAAACTACACGAACAATAACTTTTTCAACCGAAAACTTTTAATATGAAACTATTTCTTTTCTTATTACTACTCACTACTTTCTACCTACTACAAAATACCTCTATTCATGCTCAGACTATAGCTCCGTCTAAATTAAGTCCTACACAAGTGGAAAAAGACCCTACTCCCACAAAAAAACCAAATCCAATTCAAAACCAAATAAATAATTTAAAAGACAGAATTGCATCTCGAGTAGCCGAGCTGCAACTTGTAGAGCGTCGCGGAATAATAGGAACAGTTAATGAAGTTTCCGGTACTCAAATAACTATTTCAGATATCCAAGGGGACAAACGATTCATTGATGTTGATGAATTAACAAAATTTGCTTCTGATTCGGCTAAAGACGGATTTGGCATTTCTGATATTGAAAAAGGCACAAGACTTGGTGTATTAGGCCTTTATAACAAACAGTCACGAAGAATCTTGGCACGATTTGTGGATGTCCTCATCATTCCAAAAACAGTTGAGGGAACAATTACTTCTGTTGATGAAGATAATTTTACAGTAAGTCTCATTACTGATGATAAAAAAGAATATACTGCTGATATTGAGAATACAACCAAAACAAATGAATACGTAAAAGATTCAGTAGTAAAATCCGGTTTTTCCAAACTTATACCCGGCAACTTTGTAATCGTAAAAGGATTTGAAAGTGATAAAGATCCAAATAGATTAACAGCCTCTCGAATTTTAACATTCCCTGATATTTCAAAAGAAATTGAAATTCTGACCCCCCAAGTATCTCCAACAATTGATGTTAAAAGTACCGTGGCTCCTTCAACAGGAAGCGGAAAAAAATTAACACCTATACGATAATAATTTTAAATTTACAATTTTTAATTTTTAATGAATTTTTATTTACTTAATTTTTAAAATTTAGATTTCATTTCAAATTTCTAATTTCAAATTGAAAATTATGGGAAGCCTTTCAAGTATAAAAACCGAACTAAAAGAAAAAAATATAGATGCTTTACTGATCACCTCAATACCTAATATCACTTATCTAACCGGTATTTCTCTTTTTTCAAACTTAGAACGTGAAGCATATTTATATATAACTCCAAAAACCGCATTTCTTATCACTGACGGCAGATACTCTGAAGCTGTTAAAAATACACCCAACTTCAAACTCATTGAGATCATACCAGATCACTCACTTAAAGATATTTTATTGGAGTTGACAAAAAAACACATGATTGAAAAGCTGGGATTTGAAGAATCAAATTTAACAGTCCAAGAGTTTATTCAATTAAAAAAACACCTTAAAAAGAGACGACTCACTCCTATCAAAAACCTTATAACCGATATTCGAATGTTCAAAGAAACTACGGAGTTAAACGAAATTCAAACTGCATGCGAAATTGGAGACAAGACATTTATTCATATCCTTCCCTATTTAAAAATTGGCGTTACAGAAAAAGAAATACAAAGCGAAATAGAACATTTTATAAAAACCCATGCGGATACTATTTCTTTCACGCCAATTGTGGCTTTTGGACCACATTCCTCTATTCCCCACCATAACTCAGGAAATTCAAAATTGAAAGAAAATTCGATAGTCCTTTTGGACTTTGGTGTACGAAATAACAATTATTGTTCTGATATGACACGAACTGTATTTTTTGGCAAGGCAAATCCTGAATTTAAAAAAATGTACAGTACCGTATTAGAAGCCCAGAGCCGTTCAATCGAATTCCTAGATACAAAACAAAATAAATTAAAAGCTTCAGATATTGATAATGCTGCGAGAAGCTATATTCTTGAACAAGGTTTTCCTGCCATCCCCCATTCTGTCGGACATGGAATCGGGATTGAAGTTCATGAGGCACCTCATATTTCTCCGAAATCCAAACATACTCTTTCAAAAGGAATGGTTTTCTCCATAGAACCAGGCATCTATAAACCAGGGTTTGGTGGTGTAAGAATAGAAGATCTAGTACAAATTACTGCTTCTGGCCCCTACGTACTTACTAAAGCTTCAAAAGACCTTATTGAAGTCTGACTTGACTTGTTGTTACTATAGAGATAGCTTAATCTTAATATCGCATGTTTGACGAACTCAAAAAACAATATAATTTAGTCAGGATTTTTTTGGTACTCGCAATTTTTGCAGTCTCTTATTACCTCTTTGAAATATTTTGGCAGATAATTCAGTATTTCTCTGACCTTATTCTTATTTTAGTTTTTGCATGGCTGCTTAGTTTTATCTTAGAACCATTTGTAAATACCATTCATAAAATCTCAAGCCTTCCTCGAATTCTCGCAACTGTTATTGCATTTCTTTTAATTTCTGTGTCATGCGTACTACTAATATTTCTTCTTCTTCCAGAAGTTACTCTACAACTCCAAGCTCTTGCCGAAATATTACCGTCCTATTTTCAAACATCTCCAGAATTGATTAACCGCATAGCAACAACCTTTACAACATTTCTTAACAACTCATTTATTTATATCCCATCTGTAGCGCAGTATGTTTTAATTGTTCTCGTCATTTTAGTTATCTCTTTCTATCTCATAATTGACAAAGAAAAAATAAATGAAGAAATGTATTTTCTGATTCCTAAAAAATGGCACTCTAATCTTAAATCTTCGCAAGATGTAATTGACCATGCATTTGCAACATTCTTGCGGCTTCAAGTTTTTTATGGTCTATCGACATGGATATCAACGTGGATAATTTTGAGTCTTATGCACATTGAATATGCAACGTCCGCATCTTTCTTAAGTGGATTTTTTGCAATCATCCCCGTTGTTGGACCAGTATTAGCATTACTTCCGCCTCTCCTTGTTACTTTTATCACTGATCCGTCTCTAGTCGTACTCATATTTGTTTTGATACTGATAGTCCAGCAAATACTTCTCAATATTGTTGTCCCACGATTGCTCGGACGAGCTCTTCGCGTCCATCCCGTCATAGTGATCATTGGTTTTTTTGTAGGATACAAAGTCGCAGGATTTATGGGAGCATTTTTCGTAGTACCTGTCATTGGCATTTTGTCTGTTGTTGCCCGCGAACTCATCCACACTTACCTACAGGCAGACAAGGCAAAGACTTGACAAATAACTCTAGGATGCTATACTATAACAATATGAAATGGACAATTAACTCAAGCTATCATCACTATACTACCTCAAACGGCGGTGTAGATTCTTGTGTTTAAGTAACAATACTATCTAATACAAGCTTACCGCCGCGAGGCGGTTTTTTTGTGGATTAAATGTATGAATAATCAAAGAATATTATGGTTTCAAGATGGATTGAAGTTTACTACTCCTCAAAACAAATGGAGAGACATTGACGTGCTTACAAATCAATTAATTACTCTTGCAGGAAACCCCAATTTTGAACATGTTTTAATCGACCCTGTGGAAGCAGCTCAGAGATTGTTTCAACAAATTAACTTAAGAAATTACAGTTGTATAGTCGATCTTTCAGGTTTTTTCAAAAATGGCATACAAAGTATTTTAAAAGATGTTCCGGTAATAAGCGCCTTTCGACTAAGCCGAATGAGAATTGCTTCCTCTCCCCGTTTAGATGGAAGTGGGTTCTTAGTGAGTATGGGTACAAATGAAGTTACAAGAATAAAAGACGATTTTGATTTAAGTAGACCCTTATTTCTTGATGATGTAGCTTGGTCTGGACGAACAATTGATGAAGCAATTAAAATATTGCAAGTTAGTCCAGAATCAGCTGAAGTAGGTTTACTTGCAATAAATATTGGAACATTCGGCGATAATAAACCAGGTGCATTCAGGATACTTGAAGATAAAGGAATTACAGTAATTTCAGGTGTTGAAATAGCCTCACCAGAGGATGATGGTTTTCATCTAATGGATTTTGTTTGTTTCAAAGACCCTGAAACTACATTTGATATAATTCTTTCCATACAAGATAAAAGAGAAGCAATAAGAAAAGGCTTAGACAAAAAACAAAATGAAACTGAAATAAGAGCGTTATTGACAGAAAATGCCTCCTTACTTTTTCCAAATAATTTATTTACTACTGATCAGGTTCAAACTTTACAAACCGAAGGTAGAGTTGTCAATACAAGCGGAATCAGTCGTGATTCATTGTTTACAACCAATCCTCCAAATTGGCTCATGCCTTCCTTTTCAAGTCGGACTGATTCAACAAAATTAAGAGAAAATAGAATAGGAATTATTGAAACACTCACTGCATTTAAGGGTATAATAAAAGAGAGTGACCTGGAGTTAAAACAAAAAATGATCGAGGGTACCAACGCTAGAAGGGAGAGACTATAAATGAGAAAAATTCAAATTGGAGTAATTGGATCGTGCTCAGATCTGTACTATTCAAAAAAAACTGAAAAACTAGCAGAAGATGTAGGATTTTTGATTGCAAAAAATGGTGCAATCCTAATCTTTGGCGCTGAAAAAGATTTAGATTCTTTATCTTCGGCTGCTTGTCGAGGTGCTAAAAAAGCAAATGGATTCACAGTTGGCATAACGTATGGCAAAGGGCTATTCGTTAAAGAAAAAAATATCGACGTGATTATCGCCACAGGAATGGAACGTGGTGGCGGAAGAGAATTCTCTTTGATCTTAAGTTGTGATGCTATTATCTCAATCGGTGGAGGTTCAGGGACATTGAATGAAATCACAATTGCATATCAAGCGAATATACCTATAATTACTCTTGAAGGAACAGGCGGCTGGAGTGAAAAACTTAAAGGAACTTTTCTTGATGAAAGAAAACGTATCGAAATAAAAAATGCCAAAACACCAAAAGAAGCAGTTGATATTGCTATTCAAAAAGCGAGGATGGTATGATACGGCTATGATAAACGCACAGACATTAAAAGGATTTCGGGATTTTTTACCCAAAGAAGCTCGGAAAAGACAGTATGTCATAAACACTTTAAAAGAAGTGTTTGAGTTGTATGGTTTTGATCCTCTTGAAACTCCAGCTCTTGAATATGAAGAAATACTTTTAGGAAAGTATGGAGAAGAAGGAGACAAACTCATGTATCGATTTGAAGACAATGGAAAACGACGAGTTGCACTCAGATATGATCAAACAGTCCCCCTCGCTCGCGTAGTAGCGCAATACCAAAATGACTTGCCTACCCCGTTCAAACGCTACCAAATCCAAAATGTCTACCGAGCAGAAAATACCCAAAAGGGAAGATTTAGAGAATTCTTGCAATGTGATATCGATACAGTCGGTTCAAGTTCTCCACTTTCTGATGCAGAAGTCATCGCAGTAGCAGCAAAGTCACTTGAAAAGCTAGGTTTTAAAAAATATAAAATTTTGATTAATGATCGAGCCGTTTTTTCTTCTTTATCTAATGTTGAACCTTTAACTGAAAAGGAACTTATTACTTTTACTCGAGCAATAGATAAAATTAAAAAAATTGGCAGAGAAAATGTAGTTAAAGAACTCGAAAACCAAGATTTTTCTACCGAAAGAGCTACTTTCTTCTTACAAAAAATTGAAACTCAAACTCCTACGGAAAAAATTAAGTCGATCTTTTCTAATTTAGAGGGATTAGGAATTAATCCTTCAAACTTTGAATTTATGCCAATGCTTGCTCGCGGTTTAGATTATTACACTGGACTTATATTTGAGATTGAGATAGACGGTTATTCTGCGGGATCGGTATGCGGCGGCGGACGATATGATAATTTAATTGGAATGTTTGGGAATCGACAAGTACCAGCTGTTGGATTTGCATTCGGATTTGATAGAACAGTAGAAGCGATGGAAGAATTAAGTCTTTTTCCAAAAGAACTCAATGGCACCAAAGTATTGGTAACTATTTTTCCTGCCCTGAGCGGAGTCGAAGGGTCAATGGAACTCGGTAATGCATCTGTAAAAGCTGCTCAAGCGCTTCGTGATAACAATATCAATACAGAACTCTGGCTTGATGCCGAGACAAAACTTGAAAAACAACTCAAATATGCGGATCAAAAACAAATTCCCTATATAGTTGTAATAGGCCCTGAAGAAGTTGAAAAAAATGTTGTGCAACTAAAGAATATGAAAACCCGAGAACAAAAACAAATTCCTCTTGATGTATTGCAAAAAGAACTTTCCTAATTTCTATATCTGGAGAGCAAAATTTCTTATCTGGTGAAAACTCAATTGCTCAGCTTGCAAAGGATGTAAGTAATTTGTATATTATATGTAAGATTTCGGTAAGAAGTCTTTTTGCTTTTATAACTTATGCCAATTCCTGCCGCATCATTATCACCACTGTTTATGAATTCCCCCTACTACACTCTTAACATAAAACTCAACAAAACAAATATAAAACTATTCATGCAATTACATATAGCGATAGTCAATACACTCTATTTACCCCATACCTACTCAGTACTTAAAAAACAACTTCCAAATGTTTTGCTATCCCAATGTTTTAATGATGATGAACTCCCCTTCTCAAAAGAAGTTCGACGAACAGAAATCGGTCATTTGTTCGAACATGTCCTTTTAGAATATCTATGTCTAGAAAAAATTTCCCGCGGATCCAAACGTGCAACATTTAGTGGAAATACCAATTGGAACTGGAGAGAAGAAACTCGAGGCTCTTTCCATATTAAAATTTCTGCAGGACTTAAAGATACGCATATTCTTGCAGCTGCATTAGAAAAAACTGTAATCCTTGTCAATACTATTGTCCAATTTGCACCCCAGAGCGTGCCATCATCAGTCACTCCTCAACCAGGGATTTCTCAAATCCCATCTCTCTCTGTTGTTCCGCTTCAAACGTAATAAACTTATCGATATAACTTCACAATTCAAATCAAAGTAGTATACAATAAATACTGTTCATGCATAGAAATGCACTTATTGCTCTTATCGTTGCCAATACGGTTTGGGGCGCAGCAGCACCGATTTATAAATGGGCTCTTGAAGGAGTCGAACCTTTTACTCTTGGCTTTTTCCGGTTTGCATTGTCATCACTCATCCTTTTATGGTTTGTTAGAAAATCTCTTTTCGTCGAAAAACGAGACAGAATAAAACTTATTATTCTTGCAACTCTACTTTCAATTCATATCGGTCTTTTAAATCTCAGTCTTTTATATACAAACAGCATTAATGTCCCCATCATTGGAAGCTCGGCTCCATTATTTTTAATTATAGGAAGTATATTTATTTTAAAAACTTCAGTAAGTCTGAAAAAAATTATTGGGGCCATTGTAGGATTTTGTGGTGTCTTGATTATTCTCGTATTTCCTTCGCTTCAGTCTGGGTTTGATGGAATGCTTTTGGGAAATAGTATGCTTATCATAAGCACTTTAGGATCTGTTATATACACAATACTTATTAAAGAAATTATTTCACGCTACAACCCATTAACACTAGTTTTTTGGACCTTTGTTATTGCAACTATACTTTTCTTTCCATTCGTTTTATATGAAGCTATCAATCTTAATTCTTTACAAACCATATCCCTACAAGGATTGACTGGAATTATGTACGCCACTCTAGGATCATCTATTCTCGCTTATTTTTGTTATTATTTCGCCATTAAGTATTTAGAAGTTTCCGATATCGGAGTTTTTACTTATATAGATCCAGTTATCGCAGTATTAATAGCAGTACCGCTTCTTGGAGAAAAACTTACAGGAGAATATTTATTCGGTTCATTTTTGGTTTTTCTGGGAATTTATATCGCCGAAAATCGCCTCCACTACCACCCCTTTGGCAAGTTGAAGAAATAGGTTGCTAATCAGGTTTTGTTTCACTATGTATAACCAAACTATTTAAAATATCTCTTTGAAACAAAACACCAGCCGACCCTGACCCATTCATTTTCCTTTCTTTGGCAACAGCATCACGAATAAAAACATGTTCTCCATGAAGAATATCATCATTATCGAACCATTCTTCATCAACTTTCTGCCCCAATGAAATATATCTATTCCGTATAGTTGAATCACCATCATAGACGCTCTTCATTCCTACCATAAATATCTCTAAAGATTCTCTTCCAATAATTCCTAAGTCTTTAGGAAATTCCCTACCTTCCCGTTCATACATATTGTGCATTGTTATCCAATTTGTAATATCCTCTCCAATAAATCCCTCCTCACGAAGGCTATGAACAAACTCTGCTCGTCTACGTTGTGTAGATGAAATCTCTTTTCTTTCATGCCCTTTTCTTCCTAACTGAGCCTCTCTCAATTTTTGACTTGTTTCCTCAGGAGTTGGCCGTTTTAATTCTCCAGTTTTTCGATGTGCATTGTAAGCATCATAAACCTTTCGAATTCCAAATTCAGGCTCAGCTAAAATAATTTCGACAGGCGGGATATTTCTAAGTAAATGTGGGAGGAGTTTTTTCTTTCTATCTCCTTTAATTTCGCTGAGTATTTTTTTTGTTTCTTCCGTATGTTTCTTACCTAAATGTGCTCGCCTAACTTTTTCTTTGACATCATCCTTTGCACGACCTTTCCGAACTTGTTCGATGTTCCATTTTCTCCAATCAGGATCAGCCCACTGAGCTTCTTTAATTTCACGCATTCTTTTTAGTTGTTTTTCAGTTTTTCCTCCTAATTTATTTTCTATCGTCATATACTTGCTTCACTTTCAAATTTAGGGCATATTTATAACACTATGAATGTGAATATTCACAAAACAAAGCTTTGAAAAAAAACGAAGATAATGATTATTCTTGGACGCTTTTTTTTACAGTCTTGCCCTTACATGAATATGTAACTTTTTTACCACCAACAAAAGTATCTAAATGAACAGCTCTTCCCCACATTTGGAAAACATATGGTAAAGTTTTTTGCGCATAATCCATATCTAATTCAACTCCTTCATATTCATGACGTAGATATAGTTCTGTTTCACCATTTTGTACAGTTATTATAGGAATTCCAGCATTTGCCATAGACCCTGCAAGTCGATCTCGAATTACCTCCCAATCTTTTTCTTTTACAACAATATCTTGCCCTCCGTCCCAAATATTTTTCTGTTTTCCATATATATAAACATTCATTCGATCTGCAACATTTTTATCGAAATAGTTCCTTACAAATGACTCATCATCATTTGACATCATTACATCTCGCGCTGCCATAAGTCCTGGACTATCTTCTAAAGGCCCGGTGTACAATGGATATATTGGAAGCCGTTCTTTCTCAAGCCACTTTTTTTCATCATCTGATAAGTCACCGTTATGGGAATCTATTATATATTCATACATTCGAAGACCAAAAAAATACGGGTTTAAAGACTGTGGGTTGGAAGCAACAACTCCCCCATGCATTTTCATCCAGTGTTCGGCTTCAGCACCAGTAATAAGCCCTTCATCCCCCATTCGGCGCATTATTTCACGATGTGCTATGGATGCCCATCCCTCATTCATAATTTTTGTCCTCATTTGTGGCCAGAAATACAATGATTCACCCCTCACTATATCCAATATATCCCGTTGCCAATCCTCTAGATATGGAGCAAAATCTCGAATAAATCCTGACACATCTCGATCTGGATTGAGTGGTATTGGAACGATAGTCAAATTTTCTCGAGGTTTTTCTTCTCTCTTCTTTCCTATTTCAAAAACATCATCAAATTCCATCCGTTTTGGCTGTTTATCTCGTTCTTGTTCGAATTCTTCTTTCCATTGCTGAATTTGTTCTTCTTTGGAAGGCCGCGTAGGAACATAAGGATCAATATGCCAAGCCATGGTTAAAGCTGCATCTAAAAATTCTTCGATTGGTTTTTTTCCTTCTTTTTTTTCATATTGGCGAATTCGCTCTGCACTCCCTGCTGCAGCGTGAACCATATCCTTCCGAGTTCCTTCAAATCGATAATTATTTTTAAAAAAATCTGTATGACCCAACACATGAGCCATAACTAATTTATTTTCTATCGGAAAATTATTTTCTAAAAGAAAAGCTTGTGAGGGATTTCCATTAATAACTACTTCATACAGTCTTGAAAGTCCATATTCATGCATTGTTTTCATTTGACGAAATGCTTTCCCATGAGTCCAATGAGAAAATCGTTCTGGTAATCCATATGCTGCAATTTCATGCATGATGTGTGGTGGAACAATTTCAAAATGTGTTGGAAAGGGATCAAATTTTAACTCTTCAGCAATTCTTGAGATATGTCCAAGCGCTTGCTCAAGATTCTCAAAATCAGAAGAAGGTTTAACCTCTTTCGATCCAGATCCTCGCGGTAAAAACTGATCAAGTTCTTGTCTTGAATTCATAGCATGTTAGGCAGCTATTTGTTTGGAGGGATCAAAAACTTTTTTAAGGCCAGGCCATATATCTGGTTTGCCTGCTATTACAAGTCCATTGTATCTTTCATTTTGCAAACCATCTCGAAATGCTCGAAAAAGTCCACTTTCTCCTTGTCTTCCGACTTGAACATATGCCATCTGGCTTATCCCACGCGCTAACATGTCGTTTCCTAATTCTACGCAGGTTTTATCATCGCTTCCCCAATTGTCACCATCTGAGAAATGTAAAAGGTAAATATTATACAATTCTGGTGGATATTGATTTAGAATGATCTCAGAGACTTTTCTGTATGCTGATGAACATGTTGTTCCTCCTCCAGATCCTCTCTCAAAAAACGCTTGTTCATCGACTTCTTCAGCTTCAGTATCATGGACAATAAACGCATTATGAACTTTTGGATAGTTTGCTTTGAGAAAATGGGTACCCCACCACATAAAAGAACGGGTAAGGTAACGTTCCGTATCTCCCATAGATCCTGAAATATCAGCCATCGCAATTACAACCGCTGCGTTATCGTGTCTTACTTCTTTTCTCCATGTTTTAACTCTATAATCATCAGGAGAAATTCCAGCAATTTCTACTCTGCCTCTTTCAGTTGCATTACGTTTCATATTTTCGAAAATAGTTGCCTGGACATCGAGATTGGTTGGCGTTCTTTTTTTTCGCCTATCTTCAAACACTGTTGTATCTGTTTCCATTTCTTGAGTTGGCTTTGGTTGAACGTATGGAAGTCCTAAGTCTGCAAACACCATTTTTTGTATTTCCTCAACGGTAAACTCAGCTTCGTAATATTCTGCACCTCTTCCTTGTCCAGCCCCTTTTCCTTTACCAGAACCATCTCCAGGAATATGTCCAATGACATCTCCAACTCCTCCTTCTCCTGTACCAATGCCATCATCTCCTTGTTTGTGGCGAATATGAGGAAGCTCCATTGATCGAAGTGGAATTTTCACAATTCGTTTACTCTGAGGATCTGCAGTAATAATACTTCCATCAGTAATAATTTTTTCTATATCGCCTTTAATTGCATCACGAACTTTTTCATCATGACGCTGTTGATCTTGAGATCCTCTTCGGTGAAGAGAATAATCTTGTTGATGAATAAATGCACGTTGTCCTTCAATTGGAGAGGTCATAGGTACAATGGTAGTATATGCGCTTTTATCTATTTAGTAAAGTTCCTACATAACGAATAAGTTCGCTTGCACAGTGGTCACAATATCCTTGTTCTGCTTTTAACCTATCACTTACATCATTGATTCTTCTTTGCTGTTCCGCATCAGGCGTTCTTGCAGATGTTGTGATTTTAATCATATCTTGAAGTTGCGCAAACATCCGTTTTTCTATTCCTTCCTTCAGTTTAGGATGTGACCCAAGTTCGAATTTCTGACCTCTTCTTCCTAAAGATGCAAGTCTGTTTACAATCTCTTGTCGAAAATCTCTTTTTGCAGAATCAGCAATCTGGATTGTTTCCTCTACTTCTCTCATGAGTTTTTCATCTGGCTGGACATCTTCTCCTGTGAACTGATCTTTTACTTTTGATTTGTTAACAAAAGCCTCTGCGTTATCAAGATAATTATTCATTACTGTTTGTGCTGCATCTTCATATGCATACACAAATGCACGTTGTACTTCATCTTTTGCCTCATCATTATAAAGCTCCCGAGCTTGAGCAATAAAATTTTCATTTTTTTCTCTTTCCTTTTCTGGTAAATCGCGAGTTGATACATGTGATTCAAGACCATCTTTTAATGCTCGCAACGTATCCATTGGAGTAAGGCACACTCTACCTTCTTTAATAAGTGTTGTTGAAATACTATCTATAATAAATCGAGGAGAAAGACCTGACATCCCTTCGTTTCTTGTTTCTTCCTGAAGTTCTTTTATATCTTGATCAGTTATTCCATGGACTTGTTCTCCATCGTATGCTCTCATTTTTCTGATAATATCAACACCTGCTTTTTTAGGAGTTGCAAGTCGCGAGAGTATGGCTACCATCGCAGCAACACGAAGTGATTTTGGACTAATATGTACCTTTTCTCGTAACTCACCGTGCGAGGTAAGTTTGTCATAGATTTTTCCCTCTTCAGTAACACGAAGGTTATAAGGTACAGGGACAATAATTGTCCTATCATGTAAAGCTTCATTTTCCTTTTTTCCAACAAATTTTTTGTATTCTGTTTCGTTTGTATGAGCAATTACAACTTCATCGGCAGAAATATTCGCGAACCTGCCTGTTTTTATTACCTTTTCTTGTGCTAAACTCAAGAGAATATACAAAAATCGCTCATCGGATTTAAGCATTTCTACAAATTCCATCATCCCCCGATTGGCAACATTTAATTCACCATCAAACTTGTATGCTCTCGGATCTGATTGGCTCCCATAATCTGCAAGTCTGGAAAAATCCACACTACCAACTAGCTCTGCAATGTCTTGGGATTTGGGATCTGATGGTTGGAAGGTACCAATTCCTATCCTATCTTTCTCGGACAGAAAAATTCGTTCGACTTTAGCCTCTCTTATTTTATCTGGATTCTCACCATACTCTGCATTACACTGAGGACATAAATCTCCCTCTACATGAACTCCAGTTGCTTCTTCGACTTTTTTTCGAATATCTTTTGGAAGAAGATGTAAAGGTTCTTCTCGCATGGGGCATCCCTTAATTGCATATAAAGCTCCTTCATCTGTTAAGGAGTATTCTTCCATCCCACGTTTCATTGCCGTAACAAGAGTTGATTTACCTCCGCCAACTGGGCCCATGAGAAGCAGAATTCTTCGTGCAGGCTCAAGTCCTCGAGCTCCTGCTTCTAATACCTCTTTTAAGCGATCAGTGGCTTTTTCAGAGCCGAAAAGAGCATTATCACCTGTAGAGAAAAAATCAGGACGAGTGGTAATTGCATCAAAAAGATAGCGGTGAGCCGTACGAACAATACGAGGGTTTTCCGTAACCATTTCGAAATATTCCTTGAACGATCCTTCCCATTCCTGTTTTTTTCGTTCTTTGCCAAAAAGATCTAATTCTGAATGTAAATCGAATTGTGGTTTTCCTTGTCTTGATTCATTTGGATTTACCATATACTTCTGGGAAGAATTTAGTAGGTGAATCCTACTCTTACATAACTTATTTGTCAATAGAGTTTTTTTGGCGGACTTGATAAGACAACCTAATCTTGATATAATTCAATTATGAAGGCCAATACGCATCCACAATACTTTGAAAACGCTCAGGTTGTTTGTGCCTGTGGAAATAGATTTACCATTGGTTCTACAATGGAAACAATCCATTTGGAATTGTGCAGCAAATGTCATCCATTTTATACTGGTGAACAACGGTTTGTAGATAGTGCGTCTCTTATTGATAAGTTTAAGAAAAGACAAGAAGTTGGTAAAAATTACGTGCCTAAAAAAGTCAAAAAACTTGAAGCAGCTAAAAAGCGAGACGAAGGCCCCAAGACGCTCCGGGAAATGTTATTATCAGTTAAGTGACCAGCAGGTCATCCTGAGGAGCCTTAAAGCGACCGAAGGATCCCCTGAATCATGTATAAAGATTCTTCATTTCATTCAGAATGACAAACACTATGGATGACTACAGACTGACACAAATTCAAGAACTAGACAATAAAATCGCGGAGACAAAAGCATTGCTTGAAGATCCAGATATGGCTTCTTTGGCCCAAAAAGAGATAGAAGAACTTGAAGCTCAAAAAAAAGCACTTGAAGAAAGCATGATCGTTGAAGAAGAAAATACTTCCGAATCACTTGATGAAAGAAATATCATGCTTGAAATAAAAGGAGCAGCGGGAGGAGAAGAAGCAAAGATCTGGGCAGATGAACTACTTCGCATGTATTCACGATTTGCACAACTCAAAGGATACAAGATAGAACAAATTGATGATACGGTTGTCAAAATTATGGGGAAAAATGTATTTGGCGCATTGAAATATGAAGCAGGTGTACACAGAGTGCAACGGATTCCTCTGACAGAAAAAAGAGGACGAGTACACACTTCCACTGCAACAGTTTCAATACTACCAGAACTCGAAGATATAGATCTTCACATAAATCCTGACGATATAGAATTTGCAGCATTTCGGGCTGGTGGACATGGTGGTCAAAATGTTAATAAAGTTTCATCTGCTGTACGCCTCGTTCACAAACCATCCGGTGTAGTTGTTACTGCACGCGCCGAACGTTCTCAGCTTCAGAACAGAGAAATTGCTATGGAACTTCTTCGTGCAAAATTGTGGGAAACAGAAGTCGAAAAACAACACGGAGATATGGCAGCACTTAAATCTACTCAAGTAGGACGTGGAATGCGATCTGAAAAGATTCGGACATATAATTTCCCACAGGATCGACTAACCGATCACCGAATTAACGAGTCTTGGCACAATCTCCCAGTTCTTCTGGAAGGAAATATTGTTGAAATGCTCCAAGAAGTTAAAACCGCTTTAGAAACTCAACCAGTGGAATCCCCTTAATACACGAAGTTCATATCCTTTTCTTTTAATTTGTGAATCGAGTCTAATTTATCTTCTTTGATGATCCGGGCCAAATGCCTTCCCCCTATTAAATGCGGCTGTACTACATAATCTGCACCTGCTTTATAGAGAGCTTTTGCTTCATATTTATCTGATGCAACAACAATTATTTTTGCTTTTTTATTTGTTTTGTTGAGACTTTTTATCAAATGCAAATTATCCTCTCGATCAGAAACCGTTGAAATAACATGCTTGGCGTCTGATAACTTCGCTCTCTCCTGTATATCCAAATCAGAAATATCACCAAAAAGACTCAGTGCACCTTTGTCTTTCAGTTCTTTGACAATATCCGGATTAAAATCCACTACAATTACTTTTTCTTTTTCTTCATGTAGAGCCTGCAGAATGCTTCTTCCCATTCGGTCTGCCCCAATAAGAGCAATATGACCTTGCAGCTCCCCTATTTCTTCTTTAGTTGATCCATGTTTTGCTTCTTCGTATGCATTTTCTTTTTCAAACACTGAAAGGAATTTATGAACTTTTCTAAAAAGTATATTGCTATTCATTATTGAATATGAAGAAAGCGTAAACGACGTAATACCAACAAGGGTACCTAGAGAAACAATTTCTTGTGGAATATGATGAAGTCTACTTCCGATAAATAAAATAATAAGACTAAACTCTGAAATCTGACCAATTGTAATTCCTGTTAAAAATGAAGTTCGGCTTCTATAGCCTAAATCGCTCATTATAAAGTGTACAACAAACGGTTTTATAACAAGTACAAAAAGAGACAAAATAATTGTTTGGATGAACAAAGACGATACATTCCCAAATGACATATGCATTCCTAAATTGACAAAAAAGATTGTTATAAAAAAGTCTCGAAGCGCCCGAACCCGTGCAGCAATTTGGAAGTTTTCTGAAGAATTGGCCAATGCAATTCCAGCAGCAAATCCCCCTATTTCGATAGGAAATCCAAAAAAAGGAGAACTCACAACTGCTGCAAAACCAAATACCCATGCGAGACTAAAAAGAAATAGTGATTCATCAGAACGTGCAATTGGATGAACAATTTTGGGCGCAACTTTTGTTGCAGCATATGTAAATCCTATGAGCAGCGCCCCTTTCACAAGTACTAACAAAATATCCATAGGTGTTAAACCGCCTGAGTCGCTGCTAAAAGCGGATAAAACAACCAATACAAAAATTGCGGCGAAGTCCTGTAAAAGCAACAAGCCAATCATTATTTTCCCATGGAGACTGTTGAGATCCTTCCGATCGGCCAAGAGTTTTACTATGATAATTGTACTGGAGAATGTTAATGCAATTGCAATATACAATGACGACACCCATGAAAACCCAAGAAGCACTGCTATAATGTAAGCAGAAGTAAGGGTAATTCCCATCTGATACAGTCCAACAGTTAGCGCTGTCCGGCCGACGGATCGCAGTCCACTCAAACGAAGTTCAAGAGCTAACATAAATAACAAAAGCGTAATTCCAATTTCGGCTAGTGAAGACAAAAATTCTTTTCCCTGGAAATCAAAAAACCCAAGAGGACCTAATAAAATGCCCGCCAAAATATATGCTAATATTGCGGGCTGTTTGAGAAGTCGAAAAATAATTGCCAAAACTGCAGCAAGACATGTCACTAAAGTAATTTCAAAAAAAACTTCTCCCATATTTATTAGCGTAGCAATTTTTAGGCAAGTTTACAATTCTCTATGCGGGTTTTGAAGAATCTTCGAGTTTGGTAATTCTTTCTTCATGATTTCTAATATCTTTTCGAATATCAGAAATCTGATACGAACCAACTTCATTTTCGGTTCTCATATCATCGAGCTTCCCAGAAATATCAACTAACTTATCAATAATTTCTCTCTTAACATTCTCCGCTGTATCATCAATTTTTAAATCAAGCTTTGCTTCCAATCTCAGCAATTCCTTTTTCAAATACTCTCTTGTTACAACTTTAGTATTATCCTGTTTCATGGAATCATTATAAATTGGAAAATATTTTCCGTCAATTATCGTTTCTATAGCAACCTATTGAACATTTGCTGAGTTGCAGGGTCCGACCCAGCATTAATCAGTAATATCGTCAATTTTTAAATTTAGCTTGACACCTTAAAGGTGGAAACGTAAAGAATTACCCAAATGATTACCATTGGCACTAAGGAGAATCTAATTCATTAGTTTGAAAATGAATAGAAATCCCTGGAGTAGCTTTTCCTTGTATTAAATCGATAATTCTTAATAAAAACCCTATAGGAGTTAAATATAAAAGTTCTACTATAATTATTTGAATTATTTTTATCATGTATTTATTTTATCATGTTTATCTCATCGATTCCGCAATCTTGACAAACTCAGCAGGAAATGAAATTATATATTTGTGGAAAACCAACAACAGCCTACTGTTTCAAATCCCCCATCAATTCCTCAACCATCAACTATACAACAACCTTCTTCTGTACAACCTGCTGGTGCATGGGGAAGATTTTGGGCTGGAGCTATTGACTCGCTTATAGTTGGTTTAATTGCACTGCCATTATTAGCTTGCTATTCACTTCTAGGAAAATCGAGTTTGTTTAACGATGTATTCTTACGAGAGTCATCAAATGCCCAGAACACCATTGGAGACACGATTATTACTTTGATTATGCTATTGATTTTTATCGGTTACTACATTTATTTTACTTACAAAAAAGGTGCAACAATTGGAAAAGACGCATATGGATTTAAAGTGGTTAGTTTTTCAACACAACAACCAATAACATTGAAACAAGCAGTTATTCGTGAACTCTTCCGAGTACTATATTTTTTTCCTTTTATAGGATCACTCATATACTTTGCTACTGGAATAGTTTTAGTATTTAATAAAAATAAAAGAAGTTTTCCTGATTTTCTTGCTGGTTCTCAAGTAATTAAAGTGGGGAAACCGTGGCCAATCGGAAAACAACTTGTTATTTTTGGAGTAATATTCGTGCTTTTGGCATTTGAATTTTGGATTAGTTCTACTCTTATAGCTCCCTTTGGAACTCATTTCGAGCAAAAAAAGACATACATCATCCCATCAATCGCCGCACCATCTCCTAACAAGAACCCGAATTCACTTCCTGCCTTTGCAGAAGCAAACAATCTATTGCGTTCTTCAAACGTGAACCAAATTCTTGATGCAGTATTACAATTTAAAAAGACCAATGGTAGATTACCAGCTGGAATTAATATTACTGAAAAGTCGATTTCATCAACTGTAGCTGACTTATGCAGCGATTTAATCCCTAATTACTCTGCTTTTCTACCCTCTGATCCAGAATCAAACGAACAAGGAAGTGGAATCAAGAATTGTTCATCTTATGATACCGGATATACAATTGTTTTAAATACTGATGGCTCCATTACGGTAAAAGCTCCCAAAGCACAGCTCGGAAAAAGGATTGAAGCAACTAAATAAAATACGTTTTACAACAATATTGATATATTGACAAAGTATTTGGCATATGTCTTACTTAATACAGAGATAAAAAATAGAGATATGAAAATAACTGCTCAACAAAAAGGATTTACGTTAATAGAACTACTCGTTGTTATCGGAATATTAGCAATCCTCTTAGCCATTACCCTTATCGCAATAAATCCAGCAAGACAATTTGCACAAGCAAATAATACAAAGAGATCATCTGATGTAAATGCGATATTGAATGCAATAAATCAATATATGGCAGATAATAAGGGAGCACTTCCATCAGCAATAAATACAACAGCACAGACAATTGGAGCAACAACATTTAATACAATGTGTACACAATTGGTGCCACAATATATCGCAGCAATGCCTGTCGATCCGTTAACAAATAATGGGACACCAGTACAGTCAACAGACTGCACAGGGACAACATGGTTGACAGACTACACCGTTCAACAATTGAGCGGAGGAAGCAACAGATTAACAGTAGGAGCACCTTCAGCTGAACTCGGAGCCACCATCCAGGTAACTCGATAAGTTCCTCAAGCTAATACATCCAAAGCGATTGTTTATCTATATTAATATTGTTTGTAAGACTTCTTGGGCTAATGAGATAGTAGGTTCTGCATTTTCTTTTTTGGGATTAACTTCTACTAGATCAAATGTAAAACTTTTATGTTTATTGAGAATATTGAGTATTTGGAAAATGTCGTCTTTCATCCACCCATCCGGGGCTGGCGTGCCCGTGGCAGTTACGAGACTTCGATTAAATACATCAACATCAAACGTGATATGAATGTGCTCAAATTTATTTATAAAACGAGAGACAAATTCTAACGTTTTTTCCGGGCTTTCTTGCATTTCTTGTTTTACAATATTGCGAATATTATTTTGTTTGAAGTATTCTATCTCTTCAATTTCCAAGTCTAAATTTCCTAAGTACAACAGATTTTCTCTTGGCAATTTATGTGGTATTAAATCTTCTATCGGTTTGTAATCAAAAGTATCTACAAAGGGTCTCACAAACATCCCATGGAAATTCCCACTATGAGAGGACAAAAACGTATGAATATCACCTTGCGAATCAAATTGGATATATCCAACTCTCTGTGGATCAAATCGCTGTAGAGCCACAGCAAAGGAAGGAAATGTCACACTGTGATCTCCACCAATGACAATTTGCTGCTCATCAGTCTTTATATTATTTTGAATAAACTCAATACATTCTTTTGAATATTGAGCAAGTAACTCTTTATACTGACTTTTATCTATATCTTCATACCTTGGAAAATTGAATTCTGATACAGAAAAAGACGGATATGAAGATAAGAAGTCTTTTGAAAGTATCGCATCACTCCCATCTTCAACCCCAATGTTGAGTTCTGAGAATTTATACGGCAGATGAATAAGTCCGAAACGTGAATGAATCTTAAAAAAATGAGGAGTTTTTTTCATTTACTTATTGGTCTGGGGCCGCATCGAGAGTAGTTTGCAGATCTATTGTTTTTCCTTTTCCTGCGTTTTCTGGATCTTCTCTCCAAACGGTGATTTTTATAGTATCTCCGACTTTTTTCTTAGAGATAATTGAGGCGACTTCCCCTTGATCAGATACGACTTTCTGTCCATCAATTTTTGTAATAATATCTCCAGGCTTTATACCTGCTTTAGATGCTGCTGATCCATCCACTATGCGCTGTACATATGCACCTTCCGGAACATCATTTGCTATGGCTAGGTCTTTTGAAATCATTCGATATGCAATTCCCAAATACGGCCGGTTAAATTGACCTGTTTCATTGAAGTTTTTTAAAGAATCTTTAATTACATCAATTGGAAGAGCAAACCCGATGTTTTGCCCCCCCTGAGCAATTGCGGTATTCACCCCTATAACCTGACTGGCTGAATTCACTAACGGTCCACCAGAATTTCCTGGAGAAATTGCTGCGTCAGTTTGAATGACATTATCTAACCGTTCTGCAAACCCCTGAAATTGACTTCCTGCAGTTATTCCCCTCCCGAGTCCTGATATGATACCTGATGTCACAGTGTTACTAAACCGCCCCAGCGGCGTTCCAATTGCAACGACTAGTTGTCCGACTTGTAAATTTGAAGAATCTCCAAGTTCTACAGGATTTAAATTCGAAGCATTGATTTTTAAAATCGCAATATCATTCAGTGGATCGCGGTAAATACGTTCCACATTAAATTTCTTATCATCATTTGTTATGACTTGGTATTTCCCCCCCACATCCGAGACTACATGCTTGTTGGTTACTATCAAACCATCATCCGAAACTATGAATCCCGAACCGATGTTTTGCGGTTCAAGTGGAGCGTCTTCTTCGGGTGCATCAAAGGAAAATGGACCAAAATCAAATGGAGAAAAGGATTGGGTGGGCAATTCTTCGGCCACAGTAACAACTGAAGGAGTTACTTTTTTGACTACATCAATAACAACAGATTCTTCTGTAACAACTTTTACTTTATCTGAAGGAAGGCGTATATCCGCACTCTCGAGAAATTTTGAGGTCGAAGGTAAGTATTTGGATGCAGCGCTCCATACTGTTAAAAAAGCAATAAGGATAATAACTAATATTATGAGTTTTCTCATATAATTTGAGTCTATTTTAACAACTCTTCAACTGCCTTTTCAAGCTGGAGATCATGAGATGTATCTTTTTCGTCCGGTTTTACTTCCAAATCTGGTTTTAATCCTTTATCGTGAATCCACGTTCCATTTGGAGTCAACCATTTTGCAATGGTTATATGTAATCCCCCGTTAGCACCTAAATCTTCTGCTGACTGAATAGTACCCTTCCCAAAAGAAGTCTCCCCCACAAGCCGTGCTCTATTGTGATCCTTGAGTGCTCCTGCAACAATCTCCGATGCAGACGCGGACCCTTTATTGATAAGCACTAATACTGGAATTTGCTGGAATAACCCATTGCGATTGACAGAAAGAGTTAAACGATCACCTGTCCCTTTTTCTTGAATGACTACTGCTTGTCCTTCTTTCAAGAATTCGCCTGCTATAAATTGTGCTTCATTCAAATATCCTCCCGGATTATTTCGTAGATCAACAATTATTCCTTTTACTTGTGGATTATTTTTGATCTTCAAATCCAATTCATTTGTTTTTGCTACCCATTCTTTATTTGCTGTGTCACCAAACTGAGAAAGCCTTATATAAGCAATATTCTCATCTTCATTTCCCTTGATACCAGTGGTACTTTTGATACCCTCAATATCCCCTACTCGTTTAACCCATCCTTCAACACTTGTTACATGTATAGTATCTCTTTGAATTTTAAGATCTGAGGCTTTTGTATCATCCTTATGGATTACTGTCAAAAGTACTTCTGATCCTTTTGGACCTCTTATTTTTTCAACTGCCTGAGTCAACGTCCAGCCGTTTGTTGATGCTCCATCAACTTTTAATATTGCGTCTCCAATCCGAATTCCTGCTTTTTGTGCAGGGCTTCCGTACAATGGCTCAACAACTATAATTTGATTCCCACGAAGTCCTAAATGTGCACCAATTCCTTCAAATTCTCCTGCTAGACCTTGTTTGAACTCTGAGTTTTGAGTGGGAGGCAAATATACTGTATATGGATCTCCCAAGGATCCAACCATTCCAGAAATTGCACCATTTAAAAGCCTCTGTCCATCTAGCACTTTTTTATCATAATATGAGTTCTCTAATCTATTCCAAACATCCCAAAAAAGTGCGAAGTCGACATTTTCAATATTTTTTGGAGGCACTTTACTTGTTATCTGGAATTCTGGTTTGTAGTTTTTCCACTCATAGGAGATCCGGGTTGTTCCAATATAGTACCCAAAAAGCACTGAAGAAATTATTATAAGCAACAATTGGATAGTTCGTCTCATCGAAGAGTGACGGTTACCGCTGTCCAACAAATGGCAGCATAGCGAGATGTCGGGCATGTTTTATTGAGGATGTTAATCGTCTTTGATGTTTGGCACAAACTCCCGTTCTTATTCCACCCATTATCTTTCCCCTGTCAGATACATACCGTCGTAAAACTTCTGTATCAGAATACCATGGTTCTTTTTTGTCTGTGCAGAAAAAACAACCTTTTACCGGTACAAATTTTTTAACTCTTTTTTTTGATTTCTTTGGTTTCATAATATATTGTGGCAGTTTTACTTACTCTTAAAATGGTATATCATCTGCTGCAATCGGTTCTTCAACGTCTTCTTTTGGTGCAGGTTTCGGTTGTTCTGGCTCTGCCTTTTTTTCTATCTGTACTGGTGCAGACTTTTTAACTTCTGGAACTGATTCAGCTCCCGTTTGTTTGGCATCTTGATGAGGAGCAGCTGGATCTTCAGATTTTGCTCTATCTAGAAGAATCATATCATCAATAACAACTTCTGTTGCTGAACGTTGTTGTCCATCCTGTGCTGTCCAAGATCGGGTAGAAAGTCTTCCTTCAACGTATACTTTTCTCCCCTTTACCAAAAATTGACTACAAAGTTCTGCCAGTTTATTCCAGGAAACAATTCTATGAAATTCTGTTTCCTCATGTTTTTCCCCTGTATCAGTTGTCCAGGATCGATTGGTTGCAAGGCCAAACGAACAAACTGCAGTCCCTGATGGCGTGTATCGGAGTTCCGGATCTCTCGTTAAATTTCCAATAAGCTGAACTCTATTTAAACTTCGTGCCATTTTTTATGTTGTCCTTCTGAACGTAGTGAAGAATCTCACAGATCCTTCGTTCCACTCAGGATGACATTATTCTCCTATTTCTTTCTTACTAACAAGTGTCTTAATATTCCGTCTGTATTTGTTACTCTTTTGTCAAAATCTTTTGGAAATGTCTCTCCCTCAAGTTGGTAGACAAGATAAAATCCTGCTGTTTCATGTTTGATCGGATATGAGAGAACTCGCTGTCCCCATTCATCCTCTTTTACAAAATTAAGATCTTTGAGCCATGTTTTTACCGACTCAACAATCTTTTTTCGTTGTGTATCAGACAATGAGGGCCTAATAACCAAAGCTAATTCGTAACTACGCATTATCCGTAAATTTTACCACAGAACAGGTTTCTTTACAATCCTTCGCTTTTCTTAAGTATTTTACTACTTTCACACCTGGCCACTTGTCAACAAAAGGGGCCAGAGATAGACATAGTATTTCCAATAATCATTGCCTTTGATAACCGACCCTGTCTTCACTTACTGTCCTTGAGGATATATTTTTTCTCACATTCCTATTATGTCACGCACATCATTGTGCAATATTTGGAGATATTAGGAAATTTTAGGAAATATATGGTAATATTAGGAAGTTATGCTTATTCCTCCCAAATATATTCTGACTCCAACAATCTCTGAATATTTACAGAAAATAGAAGGATCACGTGCTCTCATAGACTCTGTGCAAATCCCAGTAGAAATTGAAACGAATATTCGACGTCAATCCCTTTTGAAAAGTTCCCTTTTTTCTGCCCGAATCGAAGGTAATCCACTAACCATCGATGAATTACCACTCAAAGCATCAAATGATCAGAAGAAAAAAGAGGTAATGAACATCGTAAATGCTTCACAATTCATTCATCAAAAAGGTTTCCGCGATCTAAGCGTTAAAACTCTTTTAGAGACTCATCAAAAAGTTTTAAATGGGTTAATTGAAAAAGAAAGTCTTGGGAAATTAAGAATGGAAGTAAATGCTATTTTCAACTCCGCGGGAATCGCAATATATCTTCCTCCTCCACCACGCCAAGTGCTATCACTTGTTGAACGATTATTAAAGTTTATTAACAGTACTAAAGAGCCGTTTGTTCCCATCAGGGCATGTTTGACTCACTATTCTTTCGAGAAAATACATCCATTTATGGACGGTAATGGGAGAGTAGGACGAATTGTTTTATCAGCAGTTTTGGAAAAAGGTGGATATGGAATGAAGGGATTGCTTAACATTGAAGAGTATTTGGATAATCATAAAAGTGCATATTACGATACATTAATGGATCGTGAAAAAGACGTAACAGACTATTTAGAATTCATGCTTCAAGGTATTTCAGAAACAGCAGAATTTGTTAAAGAACAGGTAGTAAAAAAACAGCATGCTGAAATTGAAGATTATCTTTTACCTCGACGTGCAGAAATACTTCGAATCATCAAAGAACAACGGATCATAAATTTTGACAGTATCCACAGAAGATTTTTAAAAGTAAATGAACGTACACTTCGGTATGATCTCAAAAAACTGGCAGATGCAGGACTCATTCGCAAACTCGGAACCACAAAAGGAGCTTATTATGAGAAAACATAAAGAAAACTATGGATTTTGATGCCATTCATTCCATAGTCCTTCGTAAGCTCTCTCATTGTGGAAAGGATGGTATAATACTCTGGTGAAAGAAGGAGGAAGAATAATTCGCGGAGTTTTGACAGCAGCAGTACTATCCGCATCCTTGCAATTATCAAAACCTACAGAAGCCCAAACTCCACCAGATGACCAACCAGACACAAATACCACAAGTCAAACCCTTTATATTCCATATATTGCTCCTCTAGAGAAATTGGGGGCTCCCATTTTCCCACCTTCAACTCCCACCCCAAAAGAAGTATTCTACGAATCTCCAAAAGTAACTCCTCTTATGGAAAGTTGCAACGATAAAACTCCGGATAGAAAACTCACTGACGCTGAAATTACATTATCACCTTTTAAAGAATCTGTATTCCCTCCTCCTGGATTTCATTTAATAGCAATTGCTCGATCATCAGAAGGATTCGAGAAAGGAGAGTATGTCGAAATAGGTACGTTTTCAAGAAGACTTGTTATAACACCTCAATCCACAGAAATAAGCAACCAAAGAGAAATTCCAATTCCACCTGTTAAAGCTGGAGAAACAGTCTATGTTTCAATGAGAAACGAAGAAAGCAAGTATATAAAATACACAGTCTATCAATGGGTTGCTTGCCCGCCAAAACAATAATTAAGATTTCTCAGTTGTATAGATTTAGTAAAAAGCAGTATACTATCCGAATGGCTGAAAAAGATATACTTTCTCCTTTAATGGAGAGAATAGCTGCCAATGTTGCAATGCATCGTGGAAGAAGTGTAACAACTGACAACGTAATCTTTCCCCTTGCAACAACAGATCCCGAAGAATTAGAAGCTGTGGTTCCTGAACTTTTACAAAAAACTAGAAAAACAATAATTTTCCCTTTGCAAGTTACAGAAAACCCAAACAAAACAGATGAGGTAACCGTTACTCAATATGATAGAACAAAATTCAAAGGCATTTGGCTGGAAAGGAAAAAAGTTTATTTGGGATCAACACAATCTTCTCTGAATGGCAATCATGGATCTGATAGAGTAAGACAAACCTATAGCTTAGTAGGAATTACTCAGATACAAAAAGCGGCAGAAGCAGCAGAAATCGAAATACCAAAAGGATTATTACCAGTTAAACTTTAAGCTCCGATTTTAAATTCCACTACATCTCCATCTTTCATGACATACTCTTTTCCTTCTAGTCTCGCTTTTCCCACAGTTCGTGAGCCTTTCCATCCTTTATAAGCAACAAAATCTTCAAAAGATACAACTTCTGCTTTGATGAACTTTTTTATAAAGTCTGTATGGATTTCTCCTGCTGCCTGAGGTGCGCTGCTGCCTTTTTTCGTAGTCCATGCTTTTACTTCCTTGACTCCACAGGTCAAAAATGAAATGAGTCCCAATTTTTCATACGCTTTTTGTATAAGCCGTTCAAGCCCTGATGTTTGAAGACCAAGATCTGCAAGATATTCTTTTTGTTCTTCATCAGACAAAGAAGCAAGCTCCGATTCTATCTTGGCACAGATCACTACAAAGTTTTCTGTAGGCAATTTCAAAAGAGCCGCATATTTTTTAATTACTTCTGGAATTATCGCTTCTGTGTATTCCTCTTCTGAAACATTCAACACTAATAACTCAGGCTTGTTGGATAACAAAAAAAGGTCGCGTGTAACAGATGTTTCCTCTTCACTCAACTTTACATCGCGGGCTGGAATACCTTTGTTGAGTGATTCCAATACTTTTATAATTGCCGCATGTTTTACTGGATCAGCTTTTGTAGATTTACTATCTCGTTGTTTTTCTAAAGACTGTAAATCTGCAAGCATTAACTCGGTAACAATTGTCTGGTAATCGCTTTCAGGATCAATGCTCCCCTCTTTTATTACATTCTCATCTGCAAAAGCCCGAACGACGTGACAAACAACGCTTACTTCTCTGATATGTGACAAAAATTTATTTCCAAGTCCTGCTCCCTCTGATGCTCCCTTTACCAATCCCGCAATGTCCAAGAATTCGACCGTTGCGGATTTAATGGGAGGTAATGAAGACATTTTTTCTTCTTCCGCTGTAATCTCTGCTAATTTTTCCAAACGCACATCAGGAACAGCAACAATCCCAACATTTGGTTCAATGGTTGCAAATGGATAATTTGCTGCAAGCGCTTGCTGCTTTTTAAGAAGCGCATTAAACAAGGTCGACTTCCCAACATTCGGCAACCCAACAATCCCGCAGCTAATAGATGACATATCAATGGATTATATCATGCTGGAAAATATATATTAGAGGGACCTAGTTATAATTAAGATTAGTGAATAATAGTCATAGCATCTGGCTTAACTTCCTTTAGACCATCAAAATAAATAAATTGAAGATAATTGGGAACTGTGGTTTTTTCAGTGAGTTTATTTTCTATTCTCCATCTGGCCTCATCCTCCATTGTCAAAAGAAGCGATTGATCAAGTGATACAGCAAAATCATGCTTGTTCCATGTGTTAGAAATATACGATACATCACGTCCGCCCATTTCCGCAACTATTTTTTGGGCTTCATCTGGCGACTTTTTTGCATAATCCTCTGCTTCAACAAGTGATTGTAAAACCCTGTTAATAACATCTTTACGCGCACTTACCGTCTCCTCAGATGCAACCAAGACCCAATAAAATCTTTCGTCTCCCTGCACTGACCAACTCGCGGCATCTGAGCCTAAAGCAGCTTTTAATTGTGAAACTTGAGGCTCTCCCATGGTAGTTGCGTCAATAGTTCCATTTTGTAATGCTCCAACTACTTCTGCAGGACCAACAGGCACGATATTTACATCGTGTAGGGTTAAGTCATTAAATGTCAAAAAGCGCCCCAGATAATATTCTGCTGATGTTTTGAGCGTCACCCCAATTTTTTTACCCTTTAAATCTTTAGGGTAATAGATACCACTGCTTCGCCGAGCTACCAGCTCGAGAAATCCGGCTTTATTTATTGAACTAAGAATAATAAGGTTTTTAGCGGAAGTAAAGCTATTTGAGACATACACAAAATCAGACAGCGTACCCAAATCAACAGCTCCTGTATCTAAGTCTTTAATTACATTTATTGCAGTCTCCCCAGTTTTAATCTCAACTTGGACTCCATTATTGATAAAGAAATTTTGCTTTTTTGCGATTAAAATAAGCGTTGACAGTTCAGGAGCAGTGGCTGAAATACCGATCGTTACTTTCTCAACTGGACCGGAATATTTCTGAGTTTGATCACTTGGAACAGTACCTGAAGGTTTATTTAAAAATGTATTTACTCCCACAAACAGTAGTGTAAGTAAAGCAATGACACCAAGTGCAATAAATGCGTATCTTGTCCTATGGTTTTTGGGTGACTTACCTGGACTTTTCTCTTGAGAAATAACAGAATCAGAGCCTTGAGCTGTATTTGTATTCTGTGGTGATTGCTGGGCAGCCTCTTCCATATCATTAGCATATCATATTTAAATTGTTAACGCTGGAGGTTTCAAATATCCCAGTTTTGGAAGCTCAATAAGCTGGTAGGTTGTTATATAATCATTTTCCATGGAGCCTATAAATTATTAGTTGATTCTAACTCTCTTTTAGGTCAGTAGTTGCTTCTTTAAATTGTTCTTCACAGAATTGTGATAGAATAAGAGTATATGTTACCTCTTTTAATCATTGGTTTATTACTTGCATTAGTCATTGTAACCTTTATCTTTCAGAACACAAATCCTGTTATCGTGCATTTTCTAGCTTGGCAATTTGAAGGTTCATTGGCACTTATGCTGCTGCTCACGTTTATATTCGGAATAATTATCTGTTTACTAGTTGCCATACCATTGCTGATAAGAAGGATGCGAAAAAATACAAAAACTCTTGACACAAAAGAAAAACCTGAAGATTTACTACAACACTAATCCCTCTTAAACTTAATGTGTTTACTTACGCTTAATAACAGTTAACGAAAACGAAAATGTTGAACCTTTACCTTCAACGCTCTCAACCTTTATTTGTCCTCCATACTGTTTAATTATCTGTGAGGCAATGTATAAGCCTAATCCATACCCTGATAGACTTTTTGTCTTTACGTTTTCGCTTCGGTAAAATCTGTCAAAGACTCTCTTTTTCTGCTCCTTCGGTATCCCCATACCAAAATCTTCAACACTGACGGTTACACTCTTTTTATCCTCGGACAACCTTACAATAATTTTTTTGGCTTCGGGTGAGTACTTGATTGCATTAGTGAGGAAGTTTGTCAAAACCTGTCCTATATGCTCTTTTATAGCACTAACTTTACGGGAGGTTTCCCCTTCGACCACAATAGTGTGAGTTGGTGCGGTAGCTTCTAGCTCTTTTGCCGTATCCTTTACTAAACTATCAAGGTTAAATTCTTCAGTCGAGTAATCTCCCATGCCAGATTGGATTTTGGAAACATTAAGTAAATCGCGAATCAGATTTTCCTGTTTGGTTATCTGCTCCTGTATTTTAGTAAGGTGTGAAAGACCCTTGTTTTCCTTAATTTGCTCAAGGTGTTTGTGGAGTATCTGGGCATATGCCTTAATGCTTGTCAGGGGTGTTTTAAGCTCGTGGCTTGCCATACTAATAAAGTCATCTTTTTGCTGTTCAAGCTCTTTTCGTTCTGATAAATCCCGTATTATTTTGGCAAATCCTAGTAAGTTTCCTGCCTTATCCCTTAAAGGTGTAGACATACCACTCGCCCAAAATTGGCTTTTATCGCGTCTTACAAGCCAGTTTTCATCCTCACCTGTACCTGTTTCAAGTGCTTGTTCTAACTCTAACTTTGGCTTATCTGCCTGGCGATCTTCAAGGGTGAAAAGTCTTGAAAAGTGTTTGCCAACAATTGCTTTCTCCTTGTACCCTAAAAGATTTTCTGCTCCGATATTCCACCCTATTACGTATCCTTTTATATCAAGCATAATCATGGCGTATTCTTTGACACCCTCCACAAATAAGCGGTATCCCTCGTCGCCTCCCACGACTGAAACCTCACGAGCTTTTTTTGTAGTTGTTTTATTGGTAAATGGAACTGGTATCTGCAAAGAAGCTTTACTTATTTTTTTATCCATACTTTTCTCTAATTCATTTAGTGTATTTCTCTACTTTTGCTAATAACTCTTGCATCTCGAATGGTTTGGCAACAAAGTCATCAGCACCTGCTTCTTTGGCAATATCTCTTGTATCTTTATTTGCCGAAATCATGATAATTGGAATATGCTTTGTTTTCTTATTACGTTTTAATTGTTTACAAATCTCTCGCCCATCAAACCCCGCCATCCATATGTCAAGCAATACAAGGTCAGGCAATTCATTCAATACTTTCCTTACTGTTTGGCCATCTACTGTTGAGATAACTTCGTATCCAACGTCTTCAAGCATTAAGGTCATAACATCTAAAATAGCGGTATCATCATCTGCAACTAATATCTTTTTCTTACTCATGTTTTATTTCCTCCTCAACAAGGGTATTCGTTTGTTTCTTCCGCATTCCTTTTTTAATAGGCAAACTGAAACAGAATGTTGAGCCTTTTTTTCCGCTACTTTCAACCCAAATACGACCACTGTGACGTTTGACTATTTCTCCTGCGATATACAACCCTAACCCAAGACCAGCATACGTGTCCTGGTTCAAGCCACTTACCCGAAAGAAGCGGTCAAATACTTTTTTTTGTTTTTCTTTGGGTACCCCAACACCAAAATCCTGCACACGGAGCGTAACACTTTCTTTGTCTCCTAACGTGGTAATAACAATCTTTTTGCTATGGGGAGAATACTTTATGGCATTTGAAATAAAGTTGGTAATAACTTGTCCGATTCTATCCCTATCACCATAGACTGTTTTTGTTGGTGCAAGTTTTTTAATAAGTGTATGTTTTGTGGTTGTCTGCTGCATCTCGTCGATAATGTCTATCACAAGTTCACTAAAATCAAAATACCCTTCGTGAAACTGAAGTTTCCCACCTTCTATCTTGGTTGAGTCAAGCAAATCACCAATGAGGCTGGTGAGTTTGTTGACTTGCCCATCCATTCGTGCAAGGAGTTCTACTGCTTTTATATTTCCTTCTTTTTGAAATCTGTTTTGTAATACTTGAGTGTATCCCTTAATACTTGTAACAGGTGTTTTTAATTCGTGAGAAGCAATACCAATAAACTCGTCTTTTTGGATTTCAAGCTCTCTTCTTTTATTTATATCACGGTAATTTATGACTACTGCATAAACGTTAGGGTCGAAAAGCAGATTGGTCATAACAGACTCTAACCATATGAAACTACCGTTCTTGTGCTTAATTCTATGTGTTGTATGTCCACTACTGCCTCGTTTTTTGAGGACTTGTTCAAACAGTGTTGTGACTGGTTTCCGCTCGTCTGGGGGGACAAGTTCAAATGGATTGTTTAGTTTTTGCATCTCCTCTGGGGTATAGCCCATCACCCTTACTGTGGAAGGGCTGGCATACAATACTTTACCATCGGCATTAACAAGTGCAATCGCATCGTCACTTTTTTCAATCATTGCACGAAAACGTTTCTCACTTCTTTCCTTTGATTCTTCCAGTTGCTTTTGCGTGGTAATGTCTTCAATCGATAATAAAATAAGCTCAATGCCAGCAATCTTTCGGGCATTCAGTAGCATTGTTTTTTGTCCGATGACTGGAAAATCATGCGTCACTTCTAAATCTGTTAATTCTTTCTTTTTCGGTAACACTTCCTCAAGAATTTTTCGTAGCTCTGGAATATCCCACTGATGATTTCCTAACTTATAGACAAGTGTTCCTTCGGTATCTTTTTTCAACGCTTTATACATTTTGTAAAAAGAAGGATTTGCAGTTACAACATGTAGAGATGAGTCAAGGACAAGAAACGGCTCACGAACAATAGCAATAATATCCTGTGCATGTTTAACAGCATCTACTTGGTTATTACTACGCAGTTCCTTTGTTAACTTTTTGTCTCCACTTTTTTGCGGCACTTCAAGAGCCTCTTTTGTTATTTTTTTATTCATTTTTGCCTCATATTCTCAGTGTCATAAGGTTACTCTTATTTATTTGAGCTCACCATTTTGAGCAAATCTTCTTTGGCAAACCGCCAATCCCCACGTATTCCAACTTTTGTACCTGCTATCTTTCCTGACTGTGCCCATCTACGGATTGTTGTGACACTGACCGTTAAAAAAGAAGCAGCTTTATGGACATTCAGTAATTCTTGTGAAGAATCTCCTACGGATAGCTTAGTCATATTTAGTCATTTCAACCATATTACCACTACTATATGAGAATGTAGTAAGAGAATAATTTGTGTTTAGGTCAAAATAAGTGACTTTCGGGACGAAAAAGGTAACTGAGCTATAAAGTGGCTCGAACTTTAAGGATAAGCTAGTGAAATAACTATATAATCATAACTTAATACATCTAAAGCACATCTGAAACATGAGGTGATTTGGAGCAAACGATTCTCCCTAAAGAATCTCTTTCCGTGATATCCTTTCGTATCGAGGCTCCGGAGCAACAAAGGTGAACTTAAATTCTAAATATGGGATAGCGTTTCGACTATCCCTACAGATAAATTCATGAAGCTAATTCTAGCAGAAGATCAAAAGATTAACTGACTACATGTTCAGAAGCTCTAACACCCTATATAATACTACTCCTGGCCAGAAAATAGCTTTAAAAACACCTACTAACCCATCCAGAAATGAGGTGGAATGTTGGATAAAATATACTAAAGCTCCCCCAAAACGCCCAAACAATATATCGCCCCAGATCCCACGTTATCCTTTAGAAACTTTTTTTCTCGGCTCTTTTTTTCCTTCTCCGAGGGTTTCCTGAATTTTTTCTTTCAGAGGTCCAGCATCTTTCTGCATTTGGTTAACTGTATCAAGAGCTTGATCTTTTAAAGAATTCACTGTATCCATGACTTTCTTTCGGGTTTTTTCATTTGAAAGAGCTGCAACGGCAGCAACGCCTATTGCCGCACCAGCAACTGCACCAACGGCACCAGCTGCGAAACCTTTTCTTTTGTTATCATCTTTCTTTTCGTCTTTTTTCATAAATATCACCTCCTTCAATATCCAGATCATATTCTGGCAGATTTGTTTATTCAAACAACCTAGCAATCTTTTTATAGAATGGAACCTCTTCCGGAGCAGATGTATGAGATTTCATGGACTTTCGGTTGTGTAAAACATTCTCAATCAATAACAATTGATTTTTTGAAATAAGAGGCAGATTGTCGAAAGAGAAAAAACCATATCCAGAAACCTCGTGAGATGATTTGAATTCCCCTCCAATGTATTTTCCGACTATGGTTATATCCAACCGAGATGTTTCCCTGTCTGTTCTAATTTGAAGCTGTTCTTCGGCACTCACAATAAGTCCTGATTCTTCTTTTATTTCTCTCTCTAACCCTTCCAATGGATGTTCTTTTGATTTAATATATCCTCCCGGTAAACTCCACTTTGTCTGTCGGTAGGTATGCTTAAAAAGCAGCACTTCATTTTTCTCGTTAAAAATAAGTCCAGTAACTCCAATTAAAAACTGATCTTGGAAGATGCGCATAACTGTTAGTTGAATGCCTTTTGGAAGAGATAAAGCGCGCCAGGCTTTAGTAAGGAGTGTGTTCACAGAGATTTATTATCGGAAGCATTCTTTTCTCCTTTGACTCTGGCATTTTCGAGTTCCAGCTGATGAATTCTTTTTATCAGCTCAGCATTTTCTTTTTTATAGTCTTTTATTTTGCTTTCTTTTCCTCGAAGAGTAAAACCTGTTCCGATATCATTAACAGTACTGATCAACCAAGAAATAAAGAGGCCAATGAGTAAAGCACCAACTATCGCAATATAAGTAGGTATGCCTGGCACTGTGTAGTTTAAGAAATTAAGGGATAACGTACCAGTATTTTGAGTTGCAAAATAAGCAATGATGAGTCCAAATAATATTGTGAGAATGAGTGTTGGCATACTCTCATCATATCGACTATCCGCTTAAGATGCAACTACAGTTTTTTTAGAGCTTTTGAGGATTTACTCGGATAATTTTGTCATCCCCTGGTTCTACACTTCCCCTACCATCTTTGTCACTCGTTGTTATGTACAACATCCCATCTGGACCAGTGACAACATCGCGAATTCTACCAAACTCACCTTTAAAATGTTCTTTGACGTCTATAACGCTGTCATTTTGAATCTCAGCTTGATATAACGCCTGCCCGCGCAAACCAGCAAAAAAAAGTGAATTATTTGTAAATGCCATTCCAGCGGGCGCCCACGTATTTGTCGCACCAGAATGTCTTTTGGGTGTTACTATCCCTGATCCTGATTCGTCACCTTCAAAATCCGGCCAGCCATAGTTCTTCCCATTTTCGATTAAATTCAACTCATCATATCCCGAAGCCACTCCCGATCTGCCATGTTCTGTTGCCCACAATTTTCCACTACTATCCCAAGCAAGTCCCTGCACATTTCTATGACCATAGGAAAAAACCAGCGAATTTCCCGTTACTGCTTTTCCTTCATCGCTTACTCGAAGAATTTTACCAGCAAGGGAATTTTTGTCCTGCGCTAACGAGGGTTCTTGGGCATCCCCTGTTCCGATATATAAATTGCCATCCGGACCAAATTTGATTCGTCCCCCATTGTGATTTGATGCACCAGGAATGCGATCGACAATGATTTGTTCATTGGATAACTGTTGGTTAGTAAATGTCATCCGCACTACCCTATTTAATGTATTGTTGCCAGTACTGCTATATGTATAGTACAAATACACATAGTTATTTTTTGCAAAATCCGGATGGACTGCAATACCAAGGAGGCCGCCTTCACCAATTTCTTTGACACTTTGCAATGTAGCAATAGGATTTGCTTCAGGTGAGCCACTATTTGTTACCAAACGTACAGTTCCCTGCCGTTCTGTTACGAGCATACTGTTATCCGGCCCGCCTTGCCCGCTGTCAGGCGAGGCAGGCAAAAATGCTATTCCCCAGGGAGTATCAAGATTTTCAGCTATTATCGTTGTTAAAGAGGAATTTGTTGTGTCTCCATTTTGAGAATTCTGGGAAACTGCACGCTTATTCTCTATTGAGGAAGGTTTTAACAGTTTGGGGAGCAAAACATTCCAAAGAACAGCAACAAACAGGACTATTCCGATAGTTATGATTATGTATTTCATGGCTTATGGATTATACCAGACGTGGCAAGTCTAGAAAGCGGATTCTTTTCTGATTCCAGGTTTAAGAATATAAAAAGATAGATAAAAACAAAGCATTACGAGAATTGTTCCAACTAAAAAAGGTAGAGGAACAGCAATAGTTGCGACCGCTCCACCCAAAATAGGACCGATTATCATTCCAATACTTTGATAAGAAGCATTGAGTCCCATAATCGTCCCTTGGGATTTGGAGTCAGCTTCTTGAGACAAAATGGTAGGGATTAGTGTTTGGACAACGCTATTAAATAGTCCTAATATAATTGACGCTCCTACAAATACAGGAAGAGAACGTGAAAAAAACATGATAATAAAAGACAACGCAGTAAATAACATTGATATTGAAAATGCTTTTTTCATGCCGAAATACTTTGTGATTCGTTGCACAAGAAATGTTTGAGTGATCAGACCTATTATTCCAAAAATAGTGAATAATATCGCGTTTTCAGCTTCTGTAATTCTGAGGATATTCATTGTAAATGGTTGGAACCCATAAATAATTGCACAAGAAAATGCCAGCAAAAACACGAGAGAAATTACAAAAGTTAATCCGGCATTGGGATCAAAAAGTGTCTTCCACATTTTAGGAAAATCAAAAAGTTTTCCTTTTTGAACTTCTCCAATATGTTTGTTTGTCTCTGGCAAATAAAGAAAAGTGAGAAATGCAGCAATAAGCGTTATTACTCCAGCAATAATGAATGGAACGGCGTAACCAAAACCTACCGTTAGGGCGGCAATTGCTGGTCCAAAGATAAACCCAAAACTAAATGCTGCCCCTATGAGTCCAAATGCTTTTGCTCGTTCCTCAGGCTTGGTTGAATCTGAAATAACTGCAAAAGCGACAGGAATATTTCCGGCCGTCAACCCATCCAATGCGCGTGCTAAAAAAAGAAATATTGCCCCCGGGGCAAATGCCATCATAAAAAATGACAATGCAGTTCCTGTAATTGACATCAAAAGCATTGGCCGCCTACCATATTTATCTGACAACCGGCCTATAATTGGTGCAGCAATGAACTGACATATAGAAAAAAGTGCAAAAAGAAGACCGTTATCAAAATCTGACAAACCATATTTTATAGAATATGAGTAAAGGATCGGAATAATAATTCCATATCCAAGCATATTAACAAACGCAATAAGCGCAATAATCATTAAATTTCTATTTTTTCTCACAGAAAGTTTATTATACCAGGAAATTTGGTACTAATAATGAGGTTTTTGAATTACGTGTTAAGTCGATGAGAAGCTAGATCATTGAAGGTGGGTCCCTGACCCATGTGTCTTTCCACAAATTTCTTTAATAAGCCAAAGAAAAATCCAGATAAGCATTCGCCTATCTGGATTGTCTCAAGTTTTGTAATAAAAATTTAATTATAAATTTTTATCCTCTCAGTAATCTACTGAAAACTTTTTCGTCCTCGTGTACGTCTAGAAGAATCGTCTGAATGAGTATGTCCTTCATACTGCATTTTGTGAGAATCTTCTTTATGAGCAACTGTTTCTATATCAGATGCATCATAATCTTCAAGAAGTTCTTTTACTTCGTCTACACGACTTTCTCTAGCTGGTATCGCTACCAGAATTCCTCCCTTTTGTACACGCTCTTCATAGTGTTTGGCACTCTCTTCAGAGGCACCAAGACCAGTTAAAGCGCCAAGAAGACCTCCGGCCAATGCGCCTGTTGCGGCACCAGAAACTGTTGAAGCTGCTGCTCCTCCAAGTCCTAATGCTGCTGCAATTGGGCCTCCAATTAAGAAAGCTCCCAAACCTGGGATAACAAATGCTGCTAATAACCCAGCAAGTCCTCCAAGAACTGCACCGGTTGTAGCACCTGAAACTGCTCCACCTGCTACATCGGTACCAGTGTTTTCAGAAAGATGCTCGGCTTCTTTTTTGTCCTTCATGACAATAGAAATATCTTTTGGATTATATCCGCTGTCTTTTAGATCATTTATAGCGTGCTCTGCGTCCTCTCGATTATTAAATACTGCAAGTACTGTATGTGTCATAATGTATTCACCTCCTTTCAATTAGTTTTATATATAAATTGAAAATACTATCTCGAGATGTAAAACACTCGAAGTATTACTATATCTGGAAAACTACTTGTAATACGTATGGTTGAGGTAATAAAAAAGTAAGGATCTAAGACAAATTGACTCACTCATGGAATCAAGTGGAGGAATTAATTCACCGGAAGATAAAATAACGAAAGACGAGAAAAAATAATACCCAGACCCAAATATTGTGAAAAGAGTACAAATATTGTACTGTTAAATTAACACATTTTATGAGTGCCCCACTGGATCCAGAAATCAAAGAAAAATTGGAGGAGGAAAACCTTCGCTATATCTCTGACAAAATACCAGGATTATTCCGCCAGCTCTCGCCCGACCCTTTTGAATATTATGATTTAGAAGGCAATAAAATTAAAGACAAAGAAACAATAAGCCGGATAAAATCCTTGGTCGTCCCTCCGGCATGGAAAGATGTGTGGATCTCCCCTCTTTCGAATAGCCACCTGCAGGCAACTGGTATTGATGACAAAGGACGCAAACAATATCTCTATCATCCAGATTGGATCAAGATCTCGCAGCAAAATAAATTTTCCAAAATGATAGATTTTGGTCTCAGTCTCGCACGAATTAGACGCGCGGCACAAGGATCAATGAAAAACAAGGTTTTAGACAAAAAAAGAATATTGGCAACTATTGTATGGCTTTTAGAACACACCTTTATCCGGATCGGAAATGAAGAATACTCAAAAGAAAATAATTCGTTTGGTCTGACCACTCTTCGTAATCGTCATGTACAGGTAAAGGGTGATGATATTAAATTTGAATTTAAAGGAAAAAGCGGAGTGTACCAAAGTTTAGAAATTTCACATCCACTTGTTGCCAAAACAATCAAGCGATGTAGTGAATTACCGGGCTACGAACTCTTCCAGTATATGGATGAAGATGGAAAAAAGCATGCCGTTGATTCGGCAGATGTTAACGAATTTTTGAAAGAAATAACGAAAGATGAATTTACTGCAAAAGATTTTAGAACGTGGGGAGCAACAAACTTATCAGCAAATAATTTTTTTAAATTAGGATTTGCGCCTGAAAAAACTACTATTAAGAAAAATATCTCACAAACTGTCAAAAAAGTGGCAAGTCATTTAAATAACACAGTAACTGTATGTCGAAACTACTACATCCATCCAACAGTCATAAATACTTATCAAAAAAACGAACTCATCCCCCACTTTGAACCGTACGCACTAGAGAAAAAAAGAAAGGTGGGATTGAATTGGGATGAATACGCACTTATCAAATTGCTCCAAAAATATCCTTACGAAACCCCAGTAGCAATTTGAGTTTAATATTTTGTTTCTGGTACTTTCTGCCGAGAAAGTACCGCAAAGCTCTCGTCACGACTGCGCGCGCTACAAATTCTTCCTCATTCACTAAAAACAAATCTGTTTTTTTAGCGTTCATTCGTTGGATTTGCTTAACGCGTGCTCATGAGTGACGATCTGAGGAAGATATTAATAGTTCTTTATTTTTGCGCTTAGAACAAAGAGCGTAAAGTTTTTCTGAAGGAGCTATCAGGGGGATCGCCAACTTTGCGAAGCAAACTGTTGGAGGGGGCCCGCTTTCCCCCGATCAGCGACTGAAGAATTTTAGTGCGACTTCGCTGCTCACGAGCTTTTGTGATACTTTTACGACTAAAAGTATCAAAGAAATATTTTTGTTTGCAGGTTTCATCACAAAAAGCTAGCTTTGTCTCTTGATCTATACATTTATCACAACAAATATAGTGCTTGTGGCAGTCGTTGTATTCACAATTCACATAACTGTCACATACAACTCCACAATGACTGCAATTTCCAACAATTTCATGGTTTGGATTATCAATATTAAATCCAATTGTTATTCGGTTATCAAATACATAGAGTTTGCCTTTGAAATGCTGATTGGGATATTTTTCCATGTATGTTTGAATTCCATCTTTCAGTTGATATACGTCATTAAAGCCATTTTCTATCAAAAATCCAGAAGCCTTTTCGCATCGGATCCCTCCTGTACAAACAGTCACAATCGTTTTGTTTTTAAGATGCTGAAGTTTTGGCAAAACACTTGAAAGATTAAAAAAATGCTGAAGTCCTGATGGGACAAATCCTTCAAAATAGCCGGAGCTATACTCAAAATCATTTCTCATGTCCACAATATAAAATTCTTTTTTGTTCTCAAACCAATTATGTAATTCATCAGCTTTTATATATTTTCCCGTGACATGCTGTGGAGCAAGAGAAGGAATTCCTGACGTTACAACTTCAGATCGTACTTTTACAGAAAGTCGTGGAAAAGCATTTCCTGTTCCTTCACTCTTTTTATATGTAATGCTTTTAAACAATTCACTTTGTTCCATCCATTCAATATACTTTTCTGTATTTTCAATTGTTCCTTCAACGGTCCCATTTATTCCCTCATGAGCGACAATAATCCGCCCTTTAAGATTTAAAGATTCACAAAGTTTTCTTTGCTCATCACGTACTTTTGGAGCGTCCTCAATATCTACAAATTTGTAATACAACAATACTTGATAATCATGTTTCATAGAGAGAGTATATCAAATGGAGTTAAATCAATCATTTATAATCATCAAATTCTTTCATTGATTTTAGAAATTCTTTTTGCTTTGTGGCTTTTTCTTCTTGTTTTAAATCGTGCAAATACAAAACTCCCTGGTTTGATTGGCTCATAAATTCCTTATCCATTTCAGCCACCTGTCCATTCACTTGAAGTGCCATATTGTTCATCCCCATCAATTTGAGACCTGACAAACTTCTGACTCGAGATAACGCAACATATCCCATCCCAGGAATAAAAGACCTGGACAAATCAATTTCAGCCGCATCCAAACTCATCCCCTGTGATTTATGAACTGTGATGGCCCATGCAAGTCGCAGGGGCATCTGGGCGATTGCTGCCAATTCTTTCTCGTCTTCCTTAACTTCCCAACTTGCCTTATTAACAACTATTTCTGATCCATCAAAAGTACGAACAATTGGACAATCATACATATCAAATCCTATTACTTCTCCCAACGTCCCATTGACATATCCGACTTCATAATTATTTTTCACAAACATAACTTGCGCGCCTTTTTTGAGTACTAATTTCTCAGGTGCTAAGCAGCTTTTTTTCAAAATTTCGGCAAGTATAGAACTACCCCTGGTCACCATCCCATATTCATGCTCGTCTTCTTGCAGCTCCTGCAAGTGTTTGAGATTTATCGCATCAACATCTGCATTGTGAGTAAAAAGCCTTGTTGCTCGTGAATATCCTTTGACATCTACATTGAGCCGTTCGGATAAATATTCAAATGTCATTTCAGTCACTTCCCCATTTCGGATATCATTGAGGACTCGCAAGAATGACCTGTCACTTTGTCGATATTGTTCTTCTAAATAACAAATTTGCAGCTTCATTTCTTTCCAGACACGAGACTCTGTGACAAAATCTGCTTTTTCCTCCTGTTCCAGCACTAGTGTCATTCTGGCTTGTCCAGAATCCGACATGTTCGAATTTCGTGCTTCGAATTTCGGATTTCTTGAGACTGGTGGCAGCTGGAAAAAATCACCACACATAATGACCTGCATTCCGCCAAATGGTTTGGTGTTTTCCCAAAATGCCTGACAAATCTCATTGACCAAATCCAGCCGTACTGCATGAAGCATAGAAATTTCATCGATTATCAAAACTTTTGTTTTTAAAAAACGCTTCCGAAGATACCGTTTGCGGAAAAGATCATGGATTTCATCAGGACTCATGGCAGATCGTATTCCCATACCAGCCCAACTATGAATCGTTGTCCCACCCATATGTGTTGCCGCAATACCAGTTGAGGCAGTAATTCCAACCGGAATTTTGTACGATTTCAGATACTTGATATATTGGTTGAGTAAATAGGTTTTTCCGCTTCCAGCCGGACCCGTTAAATAAACATTGTGTCCGAGTTTTAACATATCCAAAGCTTCTTTTTGCGTCATGAAGGTTAATGGTAAGAGAAACTAAAATATATTGCAACAATCTAAATTTTTATCTAGAGGGTTAAAAAAAGGACAAGGCTAATGTTGTTTCACCTGAAAGGTGAATAGAAATTTAAATAGCTTAAAAATCAGTTGACCGTAACAGAGGATATATTTGATCCAAAATTATCTGCTGCATCATATACCTGTACTTTAATGATATAGGTACCACGACTATTGGGGATACGCCAAGGGCATGAGTAAGGAACGAATGAATCTGTACACAAGAGACTTGTGCCAACATAAAACTCAACTTTTTTTACACTCTTATTATCAATCGCATTGGCTTGAAAAGTAATTTTACTTTTACGTTGCAAAATACTGCCATTCAATGGATTTGTAATCGTTACAGTAGGGGGAATGGTATCACCATCGGAAGGTGAAGAGGTTGCAGTCGGTTGTGGAGTAACGGTCGCTATTAGTGTAGGTAAAGGAGAAACATTATCTGCTGTCCAATTAGAAAGATAAAATGGAGATGCGACTCCTTGTGCATAAGCCGATTTAGCTCCCTCAGACGATCTAGTAATCCACTGTGCACCATCAGTATTGTAATTAAACCAAAGGATAGCTTTTATACGTGACTTGTTTGGAATGGCACTATTTAATGCATCAGAAATCCACACACCCTTTTTCACCCCACCATCTCCTGCTTCATTTGATGCCCATTCTCCCAGCATAAGCGGTTTTTGCGTTAACGCCGTAATATCGTTATATGTATTATTTGCATCAAAAACCTCATTAAAAGTCAACCATGCAGGAGTATTATAAATACCCGCAAAGTTATACCCATCCAGGCAGATCCAGTCAACGTAATTATCTCCTGGATAGATATGTGTAAAAGGCTTATTCCCACCATCGTTGACATTTGGGCACCAAACCCATAACGCATTTGTAGCTCCTTCTTGGACAAAAATATCATGCACATGCCACCAAGCTGCAATAAAGTCCTGTGGTGTATTATTATTTGGCGTCGTACCATCGGCTTTCTTACCAACTCCCCATGAATACCAATTGGCATTCATTTCGTGCCCCCAACGGATAAGAAGTGAATCTTTATAAGCTTTAACCCCTTGAGCCCAAGACCTAATCATAATATCATGATCACCGCGAACAAACGTTGTAAGTGCAAAGCTAGAATTATTCGTATTTATGTTACCACCGCTTGACGAAGGTTGCCAGGTCATCATAGGAATTGATCCTCTACTTCGTATAGTATTTACAAAATTTACAATCCCACTACCCCATAGATAATCACTATCCCAATACGTATTGATAATCGCAACTTTTCTACCCGAGTCTGCCTCGAACCCAATCGAATCACTCATAAACGAAGCAACAGTATTACTACCATCAGCAGACTTAGGTGATAAACCAAGATACACACCTGCTGTTTCAGCCTTACTCCTTATGTCTTGGTTATTACTTATACTTCTGACCGTTACGACTAAGCCTACCATAAGTATGGCTAGAACGATAATAGGCATTCCCTTCTGCGATCTAAAATCCATTATATAAATAATAGCAGAATTTTAAGTAATTCTGTCAAGCCATGTTTTTTAACCTCTTTAACCTGGGAGGTTGAAAATATATACAATATGCCTGATGCATCGCTTCAGACAATCATTACTCTTGATGTACTTATCCAAATTGCTGCAGCTATTATTTTTGGGACAATCTACGGGGCTGTTATTTCCTTCTTCCTCAAATCCAAATAAGAGAAAACCTCCGTTTTACTGGAGGTTTTCCTTGTCAAATGTAACGAGTAAACCCTAGTTACAGGATGCTCGTACAAGTGCCTGTAAATCTCCACCTGTGAAACCGAATGTTCGGTCATTTCGTGGTGGTTCATTTGGTCCGGTATTTACAAAAGGACCTGGTGATTGTGACGGGACTGTCTGCCCATTTTCTTCATTTGGTTCGTTACCAAATATTACATCAGACATAAAATCACCGCGTGTGCCTTCAGAACTTAAATAAACAAATAAATCATTTGCGTCTTGTCGGCATTGTCCTTGCTCATTTGGCGCTGCAAAAGTAGGTACTGCCATGCTAAGAAACATTGCTGTTGCTGCTGCAGTCGCTAAAGTCTTTTTAATACTCATGAAAATCTTTCACCCCCTTTCACTTTCAGTAAAAAATAATAACAATATATAGAAGAGTTTTGGAGAGGGAATATAAATTTACACACAGTAACATACGATTATATTGATCGAAAGTGAGAGAGTAGTACCATTCTAGTAAGAGGAATGTAAATTATTACAAATCAAACAAAATAATTAACCTCACAGATTTTTTAACACCTTCACTTCTTCGTATATGATCTTATGCCCTGCTGTTGATGGGTGAAGGCCATCGGTGAGTAATTCTTCAAGTTTATTCTCGTCAAATTTGCTCATTACTTCCATCATCCCATACTCCCCATACAATACTATCCCCAAATATCAACAGATTCATGAACAGATTATATCAGGTTACGAAGATTGAACGGAGACATTGATTTTTTGAGGATCAAATGCTGGGATATTTATAGAAGCATCCAAAATTTCAATTCCCAAAACTTTTCCATTCTTGTCTTCATCCACAATAACAGAATCAGATACTTCTCTGCTTACTTCATACGTACCTTTTGCTAATTCTATATAGATGGCATCCATTTTTGTGTCATAGTTTATTTTCATATTATCTCCTCCGTAAATAGTAGGCAGAAACAATGGTTATTTTAGAACCTTCTGTAACTGTTACTACTTGCAATATTTTATCACCGAAGCTTCTTCGCCGCAACCGCCTATTTTTAAAACTCGAAATGATTTCTTCAGGACTCCTTGCTGTTTCAATAATTCTTTTTAGTGATATTCTTCTCCTTTTAATTTGATGCTTTGCATGATCTGAAAAAGAAATAGGCATACATTCAGTGTATACTGAGCTAGTGAAAAACATCAATATATTACTAAAGATGCAGAGTATATAGC
>Ga0163150_10000794_pt1 | contig 56892 bp, 42 predicted proteins | sample OliLakLV19P2IB_FD_148628 | JGI IMG/M metagenome (GOLD analysis project Ga0163150, IMG submission 148628) | Freshwater microbial mat bacterial communities from Lake Vanda, McMurdo Dry Valleys, Antarctica - Oligotrophic Lake LV.19.P2.IB | ecosystem: Environmental > Aquatic > Freshwater > Lake >...
ATCGAATTGCATTGATGGACCAATTGGTGTTACGAACCACGCTCGTGAATGCATGCTGATACTGAATCTCGGGTGTTACCGAAAGCAGTCGACTTGTATGTAACTCATAGCGCACACCGAATAGTCCAGCTAGGTACAGTGGTTCTGTCGAAGGAAGCGGTCCAGCAATACTTCCCCGAGTCCGCGAGCCATTTTCAAATGTCCAGTCAACTCCGTCGGGTTGCAACAACAGTTCACTCTGCTCATAACTCTTGCTCAGAGGTATGCCCGCTATCATTCCAAGTTTCATATGCAGTCCTTTTACAAAAGGAAAACCAAGAGCAACGTATGGTTCGATGGCAACAATTCCATAGTTGGCAGCAATGCGATGCTCCGTTAGCCCCCTCGCCACATCTTGCCCCCTTATGATGTTCCCTACAAATTCGGTCTCGTGCAGAGCACCAGTAAGTAAGCTGTAAGACAGGCTAGCACCAGCGCGCATTGGCAAGCCAACAAGCGAATACGTCGGATCGTACTCCATACCAATGACAAGTGCGCCACCGAAGCCTAGACGACTACCGTATGTAACACAACACTCAGGCACGCCAGGCAATTGTGTAAACGACGCATTGTGAAGATTCGCACTGCCAAAGATGCCGCCGTGTATAAACAGCTTCGATGGCTCAGGGGTTGCGATTTCTGTCTGAGCAGGCAAAGACATTGCACAAAGACTGAAGCCAATAACGAGAGCAAGCCGCTTGTTCATCAACGCACGACGATGAAGGATGCTGCAACAGTGGCCTCATCAGTTGAAAGAACAAGCGTGTAAACGCCGGGTGCAAGCGACGAAACATTGAACGTGAATTTCGATGTCTGCATAGGAATGTCAACCTTCATGTTACCCATAACAATGCTGCTATTTGCATCAACAATATGCACTGTAGCCGATGCGGCATAAAGCGTATGTATGTGTGCAATAACAAAGTCCTGGGCAGGATTTGGCTGTATTGATGTAATAGCAAGTGAGGCACGTTCGAGAATTTTCCGTCCGGGATTTGGATTCACGATAAGTAATACACCATCGGCAAATGTATGCGAGACACTCGCACCGAACCACGTCGATGCCGTGTCGAGCACGAGCAAAGACGAGTCTGCTCTGCCGAGTCCGGCCGGACCTGATATTCGTGCGATCTCGTCGGCAACACCTATCGGCGTACTCGTATCACCGAACGATCCTTCGATTGTAAATCGAACGATGCGCCTGTCGTTTACAATTTCCTGTGAAACAATCGATGCTTTTCCGACCGTTGTCTGAATCTCTTGTGCTAGGAAGAGTTGTTGATCGACAGAAAATGCTCCGTCAATTACGCGCGTGCCATTGTAAGGCACCTCTTCGCGAATTACAGCAAGAATGGGAATCGATGTGTTCTCCCGCGGATCTGCAGATATCACTGGAATACTGAGGTCGACACTTCCCTTATACAACGACAACGATATATCTCGAGATGCAGCACAAGGTTCGTACTGCAAAGCCAAGACTGCTGGGGGCGACACTGCACCACCATCATATCGTACTGACAGAGTTGCAGAGTCGTGAGCACCAACTATAATTGGAAGTGTTGTGAGAAGGGTAAAGGGGGCTCCGGAGGTAATTGTGCCGGACGTTATGGTAACGGCATTGTCGGATGAGTTGTGAATCGTAAGCGAACGTGTTGGCACTTCTGGAATAAAAGGAAGAGCCGTATGTGATACGCGAACATCAGCACCCGCACCACGTCCCGTTACTCTCCACAAACGCCTCACATTGTTTTGGTCGGCATACCGAATTACAAGTGTCGCTGTGTCGAAGCCTGTACGAGTTGGCGCAAACTCTACGTCAATTTCTAATGTGCCACCCGGCGCTATCGTAGTGTCGAGGATATTATTCAACACCCTAAACTGCGCAGGTCCTACGACCTGCGTGTTGTTGATTCGTACCGAGTCGGCACCCGTGTTGCGAATCATAATAAATTTCTTTAACAATCGCTGACCAACACAAACCTCGCCAAAGTCCGTTAGGTCGCCAACGACAGACAGACTATGATCGATGCCTCGCATCTCAAAGGGAATTCGGAACTCGATACCACATGACTGAACACGAAGTGTATCGGTTATGCGGCCTGTGTCGGTGACAAGAGCCAGTATGTGAACATTAAGGCATGCACCGGCAAGCAAGGTGTCTGTCGTAATGCCGTCAGGAAGTGTAAAAACTCTTCCACTTTGGAACGAGCCGCTAGTAATTACAACAGGTACCGAACCTGTATTGCAGATGCGTCCGCTTACACTCGTATCAAGCGACCTGCCAAGTAGAACCGGAGGCAAAGTAATGTCGGCAGTTGCCAGCCTCGACGGAAGAATTCCAAAGACACCGTCCGACTGATCGTCCTCGGGCGTTGTAAATCGCTTGAGAAGCACATTGTTCGACGAGTCGATGCTTGTTGAGACGATGGCGTTTCCACTTGGACTGAAGTCCAGGTCTGAAAGAAACCCGTTGTGTCCAGACGCACCTGTAAGAGATGTCAGGCGTTGACCCGACTCTACATCATGCAATTCGAATTGCTCCTGACCCATGAAGCCAAGTCCTAGGTAGCGCGCGGTCGGACTAAATGAGCATGCTACCTGCGTTGGCACTCCACCACGATGTATAACCTGCCGCGTTAACGATGATGCGCGATCGAGTACATACGTGAATTGATTTTGTGCACGGAACTGGTTGTACGCAGGTGCCTGACCACCAAGTGCTGCAAGGCCTGTCTGCGAAACGTCTATGTTGCGAATTACAGGGTAACGGTCTAAAGCAAAGCTGGTGAGCGTTCGTTGCGTTTCCTGTTTTGTTGTTGCATCGTACGTAACAACACTGCCATCGAGCTGCATAACCGTGATAAGATTCTTCTCAATGACTGCAACAGACGCCGGAGCGTTCAAGACAATAGGAACACCCGAGTCGAGTGACGCCGCTGCAAACGTCAGAATCCGCGCTCTGAACTGAGGCACAACGTATACGGTCGTTCCGGCATCGTCTGCACCAATCGTACTCACAGCCATACTTCGTGGTAACGTCATCCGAGCCACCGGTGCAGCAGTTCCTGTTGTAAAACGTTGAAGCTCTGCAGCCGAACCAGATGATGTACTTATCGCTGCAACAAAACCATTCGTAGATGTGATATAGGTGATGGCTGAGATACCGGAGTTAGGGCCAACATCTGCAACATCATACGAGTTAAGCAGTTGTGCGTCGATCGCAGAAAACTCAACTATTTTACGATTGGTGTACCCAACGGCAAAACGCGAGCCATCGGGTGAAAACGCTACCGTTGTTGTTGGTGCACGTTGTCCGATTGCAAATCGGTCGAAGTTAGATTGTAGCTTCTGCGAAACGCGAATCTTTGCACTGTCGCTTATTTGTGCAGGTACCGTCCATACATACGAAGAGTCACTCGTAGAATCGATGTTGCTCCACGACCCACCATTGTTTGTTGACAATTCCAAGTAGGCTGCGAAGCCCAGATCCATGCCCTTCCAGCGCACTACAACTTTCTGACAGGGTGCAAATTGTTCTCCCCCATTCGGGGAGATCATTTGCAGAATCGTGACCCGAGGGTATGGGGCTGGGTTTGCTATTAAGAGGATGTCTTCACGAAAGCCATTTGAATAGTATGCCGTTAGAATGTCTGACACTGGCGCATCAGAGACTGGCGTAAACAAAAGATTCAGGCGGTAATCGAACGCTGGCACCATGTCGACAGGTGGTGGCGTTTTATCGATGATAGCGCCAATCCATTCGGTACGAAAGGCATTGGTTCGCGTACGGACAGAATCTAGGCGTGTGTTCAGCTCGTTACCGAACGCGTCTCTCGGTGATCGTGCGGCTGCAATCTTCAATCCGAATGTGTCTGTTCGGCCTGCCGGTACGCGGCCAAAATCGATCTTGCCGTAAAGCTGTCTACTAGTGCTGTCTTTTATAACAACAACAGAAGCGTCGACAACATTCTTGGCACCAGTGATGAGTCCGGTCTCGCCGTTATCGACAACAAAAATTGCAGTCGGTATGCCATCGTGTTTATTTGTCGAAATCCATTCAACAAGAGCCACATTGCCTGGTAATGCCGTGACCCTATCAGGTAACACCATCAGGTTGTTCTCAACGATAAAAACTTTTTCCTTGGTAACCGTAACGGGAGTCGCGCCGTGAGTTACAGTAATCTGGGTTCGAAGTCGGGGATATACACCCTTACCATCAATCTGCGAGTTGTCGCTAAAGGGAACGAACCTAACGGTAAGCTGTGCATTGACGCTCACGACGCCGATAATGAGGCATACCCATATAAGACCAGTTCGCAAGGCGAAGCGGCGCATCGATCCCGAGGTCAGGACTGCGGCAAGGGGCATGAATATCCGATTTTGGAGGGGTGCGGAGACGTTTGCAATTGAAAAATCGTTACAGGGCTGCACTCGGAGCAGAAACATATCGACGAAGGAAGTCGACAACGACAGGATCGGTGGTGGCGCGGAGTTCGTCGACAGTTCCCTCGAAATGCACCAGGCCTCCTTCAAGCATCACAACCTGGTCTGCGATGTTGAAGACACTAAAAATATCGTGCGAGATTACGACAGAGGTTGCATCAATTGTGTTATCGAGCGTCTCTATTAAGTCATCGATCTGTTGTGATGTAATTGGATCGAGGCCTGTTGTTGGTTCGTCATAAAAAATGTAGTCTGGCTTGCCAACCAGTGCCCGCGCAACACCAACACGTTTTTTCATACCACCAGAAAGATCGCTCGGCTTTTTCAGTCTCAGATTAGCGTATTCTGCTTCATAAACAGGCGTCCCTTGTAGCGTGAGCGCCGGAAGTAGACCAACGGCAGAGAGGACACGACGTGCTTCGGCATCGAGCATAATTTTATCTGTTATGCCATGCTCGACCAATGACATCACGATGTTGTCGAAGACATTTAAAGAGTCAAAGAGTGCGGCAGCCTGAAACACATAGCCGATGTGTCTCCTCATTCTAAAAAGCTGTTCCTGAGACAGTCGGCTAATGTCCTGACCGTCTACGATCACCGTGCCTTCATCGGGTACAAGAAGCCCGACAATGAGCTTGAGTAATACGCTCTTGCCGCACCCCGACCGCCCAATAATACATGTCGTCTCACCCGCCTTTATGGTAAGGTTAACGCCACGAAGAACAGTCTTTTCCCCGAACGATTTTTTGAGGTCTTTGAGTTCTATCATGCAGCGACGTACCGACGTTTCACGACATCGATCGTTCCTAGTGGAATTGCACTGATTAGACGACGAGTGTAGTCGTCCTTCGGTGCTGCATAGATCTCGTTGGCAGTTCCTGTCTCTACAATTTTTCCCGCATTCATAACAGCGATCCTATCGCTTATGAACTTTACTACACTAAGGTCGTGCGAAATGAAGATGTAGGTGAGTTTGAACTCTTCACGTAGCTGCACGAGTAGATTCAGCACCTGTGCCTGTACCGACACATCGAGTGCACTAACCGACTCGTCACAGATAAGCAGCTTTGGTTCGACGGCGAGAGCGCGGGCAATACAAATACGTTGACGTTGTCCGCCCGAAAACTCATGCGGATAATTCGAGAAGTGCCGACGCAACAAACCAACCTTATCGAGCAGATACTGAACACGTTCACGCCGTTCTTTGTCGTTAGAGCCAATGCCATGTACCTGAAGCACCTCCATGATGGCGCTTCCCACGCTTAGTCGTGGGTTAAGGGATGAGTAGGGGTCTTGGAAAATGATCTGGAAGTCGCGACGCGTGTCTTTAAGCGCTGACGTGCCCAATGCGCGAACATCTTTCCCATCAAACATTACCGTGCCACCCGTTGGTTCAACGAGTCGTAGAACTGCACGTCCTGTCGTTGTCTTGCCACACCCCGATTCTCCCACGAGGCCGAGCGTTTCGCCCTGCTTTACGTTAAACGTAATTCCATCGACTGCCTTTACGTAGCCACTGACCTTGCCAAACAAACCAGATTTAATAGGGAAGTATACCTCGAGGTCTTTGACATCAAGCAGCGGTGTTTGAGTTGCTAGTGAGGCGTTGCGTGCATCAATTTCGACCGAAGAAAATTCGAGTTCGTGTAGGTGATGTTCGACAGTATCGTGTAGACGCTCTACGATTGTGCCGTCTGGGTTTTCGTCCATAAAGTCGCGCACTGTCGGTAGAATGCGAAGCTTTTTGTCGAGGCGCGGACGACATGCGAGGAGCCCCTTCGTGTAAGGGTGTTGCGGGTCCTCGAAAATCTGCTGTACAGGCCCCTTCTCAACTATCTTACCACGATACATAACAATTACATCGTCGGCTATCTCTGCAATCACACCAAGGTCGTGTGTGATAAACATCATGCTCATACCGCGGTCTTGCTGAAGTTGTCGCATGAGATCGAGAATGGTTGCCTGTACCGTTACATCGAGTGCTGTTGTTGGTTCGTCGGCAATGAGAAGATCGGGATTACACGACATTGCCATTGCAATCATTACGCGCTGCTTTTGTCCGCCCGATAGCTGGTGCGGGTACGAAACCATCATGTTTTCTGGACGTGGCAGTTTTACCTCATTCATCAAATGCAGTGTGCGCTTTCGAGCCTCATCTGTCGATACCTTTTGATGCAGTTTGATTGCTTCGATGATCTGGTCGCCACACGTAAACACGGGATTTAGCGACGTCATCGGCTCCTGAAAAATCATGGCAATACGGTTGCCGCGATACGTGCGCATTTTGTCTTCAGAGACCTTCAGTAAATCTGTCATAGAACCGTCAGGCTCATGAAACAGAACCTCACCTGCCAGAATGCGTCCCGGCGGATCCTGAATCAGGCGCATCACGCTCAGACTAGTTACCGACTTGCCGGAGCCCGACTCGCCGACGATGCCGAGGGTGCGTCCTCTGTTAACGGAAAAACTGACGTCATCAACCGCACGGACAACATAGTTGTCGGAACGGAATTCGGTAACGAGATTGGCGACTTCTAGTAACGGTGTCATCTAGCGAATCTAGCTAGAGTGGCGTGAATTATGGGTCCATGCCTTAAGCACGGGTGCCCCGCGTTTTAAGAGCCCGAACCTCGCGTGTAAGGTATCCGTTGGCGAGAACACGTCCTATACTCATGGCTAGAGCTGCGGCGATCGCTCCTGGCCATGACGTAAACAGCACCAGGACGGCCATTACAAAGGCAACTGATACTACTTCTGTGACCGTTGACATTGTGACGGCAACATTCCTGCGTGATGTGATGAGTATTGAGCGTTGCACCGAGTACATCACTGCAATCGTGGGCAGCACAATCAATAATTGTGTCGGCAGCACGGCAAATGACGCGAGCTCTGGCGTAAGTCCGTACACATTTCTAAACACTAGGTCAATTAACGGCGTAAACGCCAACAGCCCCAAGAGCAGCGTCGTTCCACCCGCGATATACCAGCCTACGCGACGTATCACTGCTTCGTTTTCACGCTTCTCACCCATAAGCGCAATACCAACTTCCTGGTAGGAGAACCCGAAGCTTCTAAACAGAAATACGAGCGAGTCGACAACCGGCAGTACCGCAAGTGACATGACAGGCAGTGGTGCTCTGTTCATAAATATTGTTAGCATTGGCATCACGGCAAAGCCAATGACAGACGTCATCGCAAGCGGCAAATGAAATCTAAATATCTCTCGCTGGGTAAGGGGCTGCCTTTTCGTGACATCCCCATCGGCTGTATGTGGAAGGTCTGCGATTACCTTGCGTGCCATAAAACGCGTAGTAAATGCCTCGGCGATCACGCCGCAACTAAGACCCAGTGTGCCGATGAGTGCACCGGGCAATGAATTTGACAGAACCAGTAGTGTAGCCGATCCTGCCATGGCACTAAACCGCACGATGGTACCCATTGCAACAAGCCGGGTGCGTCCGTTGCGAATGAGCACACCCTGCATCGACCTGCGATACCCCACGGCAGCAGGAAACGGTATCATCCCCACCAGGGCCCAATGCATTGGATTTGCGATGTTGTAAGGCAAACGCAGAATGTCAATCGAAAGCACATGATAGACTGGTGGAACGACGATAAGCAGCATGCCGGTTGTTACGAGAAGATTTACTTTAAGGGCATATTTCTGCAATTCTACTAGCGAGGCTCGGTCGCGGGCGAGGGCGACTGTGGTGCTTAGGAGGTGAATGACGGGCGACTCGATAAGCATGCCCACCGCGATCGCCACACCGTACGCAGCCAGGTTTAGTGTGGGATCGGCTAAGCGGGCTATGATCGATGTAAGTACAGGACCCTCTGCTGACATCATTATCCATGTGGCGCAAAGTGGGGTCCAGAATCGAAAAACATCGCGAGTTGACAACATCTATGCAATATTGCGCTATGTGTTATGAAGATGTACAGCATACACCGAAAAGCCTGAAGACATTGTTGGCAGTCTTTCTTGGCATTAGCGTAGTCGTAAACGCAATTATTCTGTTTGCAATGGCTTCGGACGGTGGAAAACCGGACTGGGTAGTAATGGCCGGTGGGCTTTTATTAGCGCCATTTTGCCTTGCCTTCACGTATTTCATCTTTGCTACTTCCAAGATGCGCGTGATTATAGACGCTACCGAGGTGCGTGTACGATTCCGTCCATTCCACATTGCAGACCGTCAGATTTCATGGTCTGATGTGCAGAAATGCGATATCCGCCCCGTCAATGGATTCGGCGAATTCGGCGGCTGGGGTATCCGCTGGAACCCCTTTAATGGCAAGATGGGATATATATGGGGAGGCACAGACGGTTTTGAATTGACGCTGAACAACGGCAAGCGCATTGTTATTACAGTAACCGACAAAGACGCACTACGTCGTTGTTTGGATGAAATCCAAACAGTTACCGTAAGGCGACGTAACCATTACCTAGCGGTCAACTTGGCGTTACATAGCGCGGATAGTTTCGTGGCAGAATTTGTCACAACCTATCGGAGCACAAAATGAAGCCTTGGCTTCTCGTAATTACCCTCGTTTGCACTATCTCTGCAGCAAGCGCCCAAATCTTTCCAGCTCAGATCGAGCCAGCTACCATGGTCCCTTACCTTACGCACAAGGTAGTTGTACCACCAAGCCCCTTGAAATCTCAAATCTTGTTTGTCGGTAGCACCGACGATGTTACAACTACGGCTACCTATACATCCCCTGCTGGCACAGCGAAAGCCAAGCAATGGCATGACTTCATTGGTATTTCACCAAAGCGTGCAACAGATCCAGCTAATGCAGTCGGATGGGTTTCAGTTAACCACGAAATGGTTGAAAAGAACGATAAGATTGGTGACGGTGGTGGAATGACAGTATTCCGCTTAGAATGGAATCAGACGCTTGGCAAATACGAAATCGGCACCACGACACTTGCCGACGGACGTTCTGGCAAGTTTCACAACGTAGACTTTGTTAACACTGTTGGTTCGACGGGAATGAACTGTGGTGGTATCGTTTCGAATGCGGATGGACGCATCTGGACAGCGGAAGAATGGTATCAGGCAAGCAATACTGGCATCTACTCCGATGGCAATGGTATTCGTGATACAACTGACTTTGTGATTGGTACAACCACACCTGCTGGCTTCCCAGGCTACAACGGACAAACAATCAAGGCATATCAAAACCTTAACTACATGGTTGAAATCGATCCGTACGAAGCAAAGGCAATCCGCAAGCAATACAACTGGGGCAAGATGGGGTATGAAGGTGGCGTTGTAATGCCAGATGATAAAACTGTTTACCTTGCCGAAGATGGCGACGCTGGCGCTTCCCTCTTGAATAAGTTTGTAGCGACAACTCCTGGCGATTTCACCTCGGGAACACTGTACGCGTACAAACAGAATGCCGGCGCATTCACGGGTACGTGGGTCGAGCTCGACAACTCGACAGCAGCGAAGGCGTTGTCCGCTCACTCACAAGCAGCAGCTCTTAACGCTACCGGCTTTACACGTCTCGAATGGCCAGCTCTCAATAAGACGGATGGCAAGATTTACATCACAGAAACGGGTACAGACAAGCCAGGTTCTACTAACAAAAAGAACAAAGCGCTAGGCTACACAATGCCTAAGCACGCTACTGATCGCGCTACAGCTCTAGGAACTAGCGTTGATTCGGCTGCATACTGGGATTACTACGGCCGTGTACTTGTATTCGACCCAGCAGATAACTCGATTAAGACATTCTTAGAAGCCGGGCCATACATCAATGATGCTGGTGCTTACGTACCATATCCAGATAAGCATCTTTCTAATCCAGATGGTCTTTCCTTCCTGTACATCGCAAACAAGACGTTCATGCTTGTGCAAGAAGACCTAAATGGCAGCACCTTTGGTCGTGCTCCATTTGGCGTTACAAACCGTCCATGCGAAATGTACATGCTCGACATGAGTGTTGCTCCAACGCTAGCCAACTTGCAGCGTCTTGCAATTACACCGCAAGGTGCGGAAATCACTGGTGCGATTGCAACGCCAGATGGCAAGGGTGTACTGTTCAACTCGCAACACCCTTCGGGCTTTAACGAAGCGCCATTCAACAACTCACTTACAATGGTTGTCTACGGTTTCGACGCTGTTATCTCGGGTGTACAAGAACCAACAGAAGAAGAGCGCAAGGATGCTGAACTGCGCATCTATCCTAACCCGACATCACGCGAAATTCGTTTTAACCACGCAATCGATGCTGCTCTCTATACATCAGATGGACAACGTGTACGCGTTATCACCAATGCAGAAATCATGGACATTCGTGACCTCGCATCTGGCTCTTACTACCTGATGACTGCTGACGGTAAGGTTCAAAACGTTCTGCTGCAGAAGTAAGTTCTCATAGCGTTGACCCAAATAAGTAAACGCAATCTCATTCAGAGAGCGGGTCGGATGCAACAGCATTCGGCCCGCCTTCTGTTTTAATAGACATGTGCCATTGGCACGACCCAGGTAGTCTTATGCGCCTCCCAGTTCTGACCGTTACCCTTGTTCTGACATGCCTCATCCTAACATCGGCGTTGTCTACAAATGAAAGCACCAATCGTGTACAGCTCATTCGTAGCGCGCTTCTCACAGACTATGATGTCTTTCTCGAGTGTACAACAGTTCTGTCTGCAACTATCGATTCTGTGCAGCGCGGACAGCTCCCTCTTACGCGCGCGCGCGCAGCCTACATACGAACACGCATGGCGTACAAGAACGTCGAAATGTTCCTAGAGTATCTAGACCAAGAGTATGTAAACAGTTATCTGAATGGCGCGCCTCTACCACGCTCCGATCGCAACTCGTCGTTCATCGTAATTATCGAGCCCGAGGGACAGCAGATTATCGAGGAGATGCTGTTCTCGGACGCCGCCTGTACAGACTCTGCCTTGACTCAGCTCGTACCCAAAGCCGCGCTACTGCGCGACAATGCACAACAGATTAGGCCAATTGTGCGAAGCGCGCCCCTTACCGACAGGCATTGCATGGCAATGCTTCGGCAGTCTATCGTGCGACTGGTTTCTATGGGCATAACAGGCTTCGATTCGCCGGCCTCTGGCAACACAGTAAGGGAACTCCGCGTGAATGCACAACGCATTGCGTGGCTTGCACATATTTACGTCGAATCACTTCCTCACGAACAGGCCGAATTGCAGTCGCAGGTGAAGGGGCTCTCGAAGGGGCTTGTTGCGTTCTTCGACAAACAGAAATCGTTTGAGCAGATGGACCGAGTCGCGTTCATACGCGACTGGGCCGATCCACTTTTTGGCGCATTGTTGGATGTGCAGTTGGCGCGTAGTATAGAATCGGTGGAAGACTATACGTCTTTGCCCCAGGCAACAAACTCAAAGGCGCGTCACATCTTCGACGCGTCGCTCTTGAATGCATCCTACTTCACAGGAATTCCTGCGAAAAACTGCACGCCAGAATTGGTCGAGCTCGGACGCACGCTCTTCTTCGACCCGATTCTTTCGTCGACAAACGATCGTGCATGTGCATCGTGTCATAAACCCGAGAAAGCGTTTACGGATGGGGCATCCACAAGCATTGCACTAGGTCACGATGGCAACATCCTGCGCAACGCGCCCACAATTCTTAACGCTGCCCTCGCTGATAAATTTTTTTATGATCTGAGAGCATCAAGACTAGAAGACGTTATCGATCATGTAGTGACGAATGATCGCGAATTCGGGTCGACAGTGTCGGACATGGTAGCACGCATCCGCACGAGTGCTGAGTACGCGCAAAAATTTGCACTTGCCTTTCCGAACGTCAGCGACGACCGCAACAACGCCCCCAATGGCGTTACCGAGCGCATTCATTCGTGGAGTGTGGGACAAGCCATCGCCGCATACATCGTATCGTTAACGCGGTTCAACTCTCCCGTAGATCAGTATCTGCGCCGTGAAACGAAGGTTCTTGCTGCACCGGTGCGGCGTGGTTTCAATCTCTTTATGGGCAAGGCGGCGTGCGGGACTTGTCATTTTGCTCCGACGTTTACCGGACTAGTTCCGCCACGTTATACCGAAACTGAATCTGAAGTTCTTGGTGTACCAACACAACCCGTTGTTGCGCATGCAACCCTCGACGCCGATATCGGACGTTTCGGCGGTACAATCAAGGATCAGGTTGTCTTTCTTCGTCACTCGTTCAAAACGATGACCGTTCGGAACGTGGCCCTCACAGCCCCCTACATGCATAACGGCGTTTACAAGACGCTTGAGCAGGTAGTCGACTTTTACAATCGTGGCGGTGGCGATGGAATTGGTATTCCACTTAAGTATCAGACGCTTCCCTTCGACAAGCTCGACCTAACAGCGCAAGAACAACGCGACCTTGTGAGCTTCATGAAAGCACTTACAGACACCGCTGGCTTTGGCACACGTCCGTCGCGCCTACCCGTCATCGATGGCCGTGCCGAACTCAACAAACGTGTCATCGGCGGGGTATACTAACCTTGGTTATTGCTCATTCACGGCTCAGACTGAAACATGTGTGGTTCATGCTGCAGCTCCTGTTTGTGTTATGTACGTGTGCTTCGATGCAAGTGGCTGACGAAGGAGATTACAAGCGCTTCGTTGCGCCAATTGTTCTGCGAAACTGTGTGCCCTGTCATTACGCTGGCGGACCGGGTCCGTTCCCGCTAACCACGTTCGTTGAGGTCAGTAAACACGCTCGTCTAATTGCCGAAGTCACGGCAAGCAGATTCATGCCTCCGCAGCGAAACGATCCGAACTACCGTAGCTTTGCTCACGAGCGTCGGCTATCCGACTCAGAGATAACTGCTATTGGAAAGTGGGCTCGCGGCGAGACACTCTTAGATGTCGTTCGCAACGAGGCCGATGTCGTTCGCAACGAGGCCGATGTCGTTCGCAACGAGGCCGATGTATCGATTGCGATGCGCTCTCGGTTGCGCATCCCTGGTACGAATGCACAGACGTACTACTGTTATGCCATTCCGTTCGAGTTTACCGAGGAACGGTGGGTGCGAGGCATTCACTATGTGCCAGGTAATCGCACGTTATCGCACCATGCCAGTTACCAGGTACTCGAAGTCGCACCGGACATTTCACTGAAGAACGTACCCGAGTACTTTCAGTACACCGACTCGCAGTTTGTGGACGACAATCATGATTATGAGTTCTTCAATCTTGTTTCGCAAAGGTTTGGTCCGCCGATAGAAACATTCCACGGAGGCTGGTTGCCGGGCATGCGACCACTCCTCTATCCCGAAGGCATTGGGTTTCGACTACCGAAACGCGGTGTGTTGCTTATTCGAAATCTGCATTATGCTCCTACTCCAAAAGAAGATTGGGATAGTGCACACGCCGACATGTGGTTTGGTAAGGACACGTCACGCACGATTGTGTTTGCAGCATTCGCGCCTAGGCTTGCACCAACAGATCGATTCATACCAGCAGACACCGTGGTTACACACCACATCTATGCTCGCATTCGCGACTCTATAAGCGTACTCAACATAAACCCACACATGCATCTTCTCGGACGCACCTTTCGTGTCTGGGCAGAGACTCCTAAGGGCGACACCATACCACTTGTGTACATACCAGACTGGGACTTCGATTGGCAAGAGTTCTATCAGTTCAAACGTCCGGTCGTAATACCCGCTGGCAGTGTGTTGAACGCCGAAGCAACCTTCGACAACACGGCTCAGAACAAGCGTAACCCGTTTCATCCCGCGCGTAGTGTGCCATTCGAAGCTGGCATGGATGATACAAACGAGATGATGCGTCTGGTGTTACTCGTATTGCCGTATCGCAATGGCGACGAGAATATCAATCTCGATTAGCATCGTACTTTGCGTGAATGAAACGCCAAACTCGTCTACAACGGGGCCACATGTGAAACACCCGACACAAGTGAAACACACTTCAACCAGCCTAATACTTACACTTTCTGTTGCTGTGTTGATATGCGCATTGCCTGCGCGCGCCACAGACACGATTCGCGTATGCACATACAATGCGCTAAAGTTTTCGCAGTCGAACGAAGACGGACGTGTTCCGATGTTCCATCTGATTCTCGACTCTTTGCGGCCAGACATCATGGTTTGTCAGGAGGTCGACGACGCATCGATGGGTCCGCGTTTCGTAACCGACGTTCTTACATGGGCACCGTTTGCATCGAGTCCGTTCATCGACGGTCCCGACACCGACAATCAACTTCTTTACGATCAGAGTAAGTTCACGTTTATTAGTCAGCGCAGAATACCTACAACACTTCGTGACCTTGCAGAGTTCGTGGTTGCAACAATTCCAGAAAACGGTGTGCAGCCCGATACGATTGTGATTTATTCCATGCATCTAAAAGCTTCAGACGGCAGCTCCGAAGCGGCTCAGCGGGCATCAGAAATCAATACACTTATGTCTTCGATTAGCTCACAGCGCTACGCGTTGTTATGTGGCGATCTGAATATGTACGGCACCAACGAAGCCGCGTACAAGGCAATTACCGGAGTCTCTGCAGTGCGTCGTTTTATCGATCCACTCGGCACAACGTGGGTGCGCAATACCGCTGCGTCGGCGGCTATCTACACGCAATGCACGCGTAACGTCACGCTTGGTGCATGTGGAGGGGGCGTAGACGGGGGGCTCGACGATCGTTTCGATTACATCTTTGTTAGCGAAGCATTGGCAACACGCTTCGTACCAGCTTCTTACAAACCCTTCGGCAATGATGGTCTTCCTAGGCTTAACGCCAGCATTGACGAGCCCCCTAACACACTTGTCTCAGCTTCGATGGCTGCTGCGTTGAAATGTGCGTCAGACCATTTACCTCTATCTGTAGACATCGTCGTCGGCGAAACGCCAGCGGATGTTAACGAAGAGAACGTGCTTGCGATCGTATTGTCGGCGAATCCATCGAGCGGACGCTTTCTTGTTTCGCAACGCCTAGCCGGCACAGCAATATCGGTGTACAATATGAACGGTAAACAAGTTTATAATACGATCGTTCAATCCGAAACCATAATGATAGATCTTACGGCGCAACCGTCTGGTATCTATCACCTTCGTTGCAACGAAGGTGTCGTCCAGCTTTCAATCGTGCGCTAGTCCGCCGTGTAAGGTCAGCACATCACAGCAAGTGTGGCGCCTTGCCTTCTCGTAGCATTGCGATGATTTTCTTGAAGCGTTTCTCACGTGTTTCGGGCTTGGCCGCTGTCATTAGACCGTAGCCGATGGCGTATTTGCTGGCTTTAGAAAGTGTGTCGTAGAAGGCTTGTCCGGCTGTCCACCCATAACACAACGCAACCTCGACAGCCTCCGCATACGAAATGGTTTTCTCACCAGACGCTTTCTTGAACAACTGCATCCATATACCCTGATGTTTAGCATGGTTTTTCTTCAACCATGTTTCGAACACTTTTTGTGTACGAAATGCGATGACAGGTTTTTCGACAGGTGTGGCAGGCATAGGTAAGTGGCTCGTCGCCATCAAGAAATTGCGCTAGTTGTCGGCATAGGTTGCTGTAATGCCAATCCTGAGCCATCGCGGCGGGGCAGTGCCGAAGCCAGTCTCGATGTATCGAGTGTTCCAGATGTTCACGACTTCGGCCATGAGGTCTAGGTCTGGTGCAACGCCGCTCTGATGTAACACAGGTACGATAAGCTTTAAATCTCCAGTCGAGCGCAGCACATGATCGGAATACCGTTCGAACATTCTTACCAGAAATATTGCTGACATATTAAGGGGCAGTTCGAACGATGCCTGTACATTGCCCTGCCAACGTAGTTGCGAAAGTGCGTAGCGTGTTTGCACAGGTGATGAGAACGTGGCGTCGTTAAGATTGGCAGATAAACGTAACAGACTTACGTGCGTAAACGGAAGGTCTTTCATCATTACGTAGCTGACATTTGCTTCGATGCCATTTATGATGGTCGATTGGATGTTCGTTGCCTTGAACGGTAGGTTGTCACCTTGAAACGCATAATCGATGCCGTCGGTCTGATTTCGGCGAAAAAGCGAAATTCCCGTGTTAACTGTTGATGTTAGAGTATGTACCCAACCAACCTCTAATGAGAGTGCTGTTTCTAGACGCAATGTCGAATCGCCAATGCTTGTTGCGTCTTTGTAGAACAATTCTGTGTACGATGGTATTCTAAAACTACGATTCACCGTTACGTAGGCACGTCCACCATCATAGGCATGAGCAAGATCGGCGCCCCATCCAATTCCCGGACTGCGATCGCTGTACGCCATGATATTTGCACCTGCAGTTAGTCGTAACAAGTCTGCAAACTTTATCATGTGCTCAATTGAACCCCCAGCGCGGTTGCGATTATGATCGTTGAGATTGCTACTAACAATGCGATCGTGTCCGCCTTCGATTGCAATCGAAGACTCACCAAGAGCGGTAGAGCCTCTCAGAGCAGCCACGAGAGTTGCTGTATGGGTAGTATGTCGATTACGAGAAACCAGTGTATCGATATGCAACAACGTGTCGGTACGCTTTAGAAGGAATTCGTCGCCCGCAGCACGATACAATGCACGAACATCGAGATTCCATAACGAGTCGACTGGTGCTGTTACACCTGCCCCAGCTATCCATGTTACTGTCCGCTCCCACGCAATGGGAAATCGCGGAGAATAAAAAAGACCTGCACCATATGACTTGTCGAGCACGCTTCCGAAAGCCTGAATGTTTGCTTCATTGATGAAGGATTGCAAACGATAGGTAAGGCCCTTTAGGTCAAGGTCCGTTGACTGACGGTAGTCGCCGTGATGTATGTACTCTGCCGATAGGCCATGGGTTGTCTGATCGGTTTTAAGAGTACCACTCACGGAGGCGCCACGGTATGAAAAGTCACCCCCTGTAAGAGCCGCAGCAATTCGTGTCTCACCCCCGCCTTTCAAGATAATGTTCACCGAGCCATCCATCGCTCCGGGTCCGTTTCCTCGCGTCCCTCCGCCCATCACAACTTCGATGCGGTCGATGTCATCGACGGTAAAAGGCATCGCGAGTACGTTGTGCGCCGTCTGTACATCGCTGATGCGCATGCCGTTGATAAGGATGGCCGTCTGTTCGAAACCACCACCGCGAATGCTGATGTCAGCCTGTGCACCCATGGGTCCGCGCTGACGTACATCGACGCCGGGCAGATAGGCAAGCGCTTCAGCAATACTATGCACAGGCATCTGCTTTAACTCGCGCTGATAGAGCACATACACGGTACGTCCTACACTATCGAGGCGCTGATGGATGCGGCTGGCTGTGACCACTACGGGACTAGACACCTTCTGCTCGGAGAGCGGCGCTTTTGGCTCGACCGTAGTGTCGGCGCTCTGACCGTGTGCCTTAAGCGTTAGTGTGCCCAAGACCAAAAAACACAACAATAAAACTTTCATAATTTATTTTAGTATCCGAGCAGCCACGCAAAAATTAGCGGAGCGACAATGGTTGCATCACTCTCTATGATGTACTTCGGTGTTTCGATACCGAGCTTGCCCCACGTAATCTTCTCGTTAGGTACTGCGCCGCTATAGGAGCCGTACGAGGTTGTCGAATCGGAGATCTGACAGAAATACGACCAGAACGGCGTGTCCTCGCGTTCGAGATCCTGATGCAGCATAGGCACAACACAGATCGGGAAATCGCCAGCGATACCACCGCCAATTTGAAAGAAGCCAATGCCCTTGCCACCACTGTTAGCAGTATACCAATCGGCTAACCACATCATGTATTCGATGCCACTCTTCATTGTTGTTGCTTGAAGTTCGCCCGTCACGCAATACGAAGCGAAGATGTTGCCCATGGTGGAGTCTTCCCAACCCGGACAAATTATTGGGAGGTTTTTCTCTGCCGCTGCAAGCATCCACGAATGTTTTGGATCGATCTGGTAATACTGCTCCATCTCCTTGCTCAATAACATCTTGTACATGAACTCATGAGGCAAGAAACGCTCGCCCCGTTCCTGAGCCCCTTGCCATTGTTTGAAGATGTGTTTCTGAATTCTGCGGAATGCTTCTTCTTCGGGTATACAGGTGTCCGTTACGCGGTTGAAGCCGTCTTGCAAAAGGTCCCATTCTTCCTTCGGACCCAAGTCGCGATAATGGGGCACGCGCTTATAGTAGTCGTGGGCGACGAGGTTCATGATGTCTTCTTCGAGGTTGGCGCCTGTGCACGAGATAATCTGGACTTTGTCCTGACGAATCATCTCTGCCAATGTCTTGCCTAACTCTGCAGTGCTCATTGCACCTGCCAGAGTAATCATCATCTTTCCGCCTTCGGCTAGGTGTTTTTCATATCCCTTTGCAGCATCGATAAGAGCTGCTGCGTTGAAGTGCAGATAGTGCTCTTCTATGAATGCGGAAACCGGTCCACGAGTCATGATTTTGTTCCTTGTTTTGTGCACTTTTTTCGGGCAGCAAAGATAGGTCGTAGGCTCTATTGCATTTGTATCTTCGCACATGCAAAGTACCAACCGTACAATCGTTGTAACACTGTCTATCCTAGCAGTAATAGCTTCTGCAGCGGTGATTTACCTGCTGCAGAGCATCCTGATCCCATTCGTCCTTGCTGGACTGCTTTCTATCGTCTACAGACCTCTTGTAACGAAGCTGCGCTCGTGGAAGATTCCCATGGTCTTTTGCCTACTTGCAGTACTGGTTGTTACTGGTGGTGCGCTGTGGGGCATGTACACCATTATCTCTATTAGTGTTGATGCTGCCATCGAGAAAGCTCCCGAATACCAGGCGCGCATAGGCGACCTAACGACGCAGTTCAACGAAACAGTCAAGAAATTTTCAAAGATGCTCGCCTTACGTCCGGGCACAATAAAGCCCGACACGTGGCTAAACGCCGGCTCGGTATCTAGCGCTGCCGCGGGCGTTGCGAATAGTTTGGTGGCATTTGCGGGCGACAGTGTCCTTATTCTGCTGTTTTTGATATTCATGGTGCCAGGCGGAGAATTCTTCCCGCGAAAGTTGCGTCTGGCATTCGATGGTGTTACCAACTTCGACGTTGTAGCTGTACATCGTGCAGTGAACGAGAAGGTAAGGCGATACCTCGGCATTAAAACTATTCTCAACGCTGTAGTTGCAGTACTCACCTACGTCATTCTGTTGATTTTTGATGTTGATTTTGCAGCACTCATTGCCCTTATTACGTTCCTAATGCACTACCTGCCAAACATCGGATCGTTTTTATCGACTGTTATTCCTGGTGTCGTAGCGCTCGTGCAGTTCGGTGATTTTGGTCAAGCCTTGCTCATTGTGCTCATACTCATCGTAATGCAGAACATCATTGGCAACATCATCGAGCCAAAGATCATGGGTACGAGTCTCGACCTAAGTCCAGTGCTCGTACTTTTTGCACTTGCATTCTGGGGATGGATGTGGGGTGTTGTAGGCATGATTCTCTCAGTACCAATTATGGCTGTAACGAAGGTTGTTCTAGAGAACATTCCATCTACAAAACCTCTTGCCGTACTCATGAGCGGAACCCCTAAACCAAAGAAGCATAAGGTTTCAACAGATATTTCGGGTTCGACGAAGGAACCAGACGCACATAAAGCAAACGACCCATACGCTGCGTAATCAAATGCACTTCGAACTTCAAGACGTATCGGTTTCCTATAGCGGAATACCTGCTATTCGCAACGTTTCGTTTACGTACAACGGTGGAACAGTTGTACTTACAGGACCAAGCGGAGCGGGCAAAACCACCGTGCTCCGCCTGTTGATGGCCGACATCCTTCCAACGTCTGGCAAGGTGCTTGTTGAAGGGGCTGCCACGCAGAAGCTGCGTGGCAAAGAGATTCGCTTATTTCGAAAACGAGTCGGCATCGTACATCAGCATTGTCGATTTGTTAGTGTGTATACGGTGTATCAGAATGTGCTCTTGCCACTAGGATTATCTGGCCTGTCGCGTGCTGAGGCTAACAAGCGTTGCCTTGAACAACTTGCCGATCTCGGAATAAGCTATGTACGCAACAAGCTACCACATCAGCTTTCGGGTGGCGAACGTCAGCTTGCAGCTATTGCACGAGCCCTTGTCGCACGTCCAGACGTAGTCATTGCAGACGAGCCCACAGGCACGCTCGACGACGTTACCACAGCAACAGTAATAAACGTGCTTAAAAAGGTTGCATCAGAAAACACAGGCGTAATTCTTTCCACGCACAGCAGTCTGCTTACGCGTGCATTCACCGATGCAACAACGTTAAGGATTTATGAAGGTACCATCGCATGACAACGTCGAAGATTCACGAAGGCAACGCGATATGACACGCATTGTGTTGCTAGGTTATGGTGCAATGGGACGTGAGCTCGAGCGCCTGGCTCCCGCAGCTGGATGTGAGGTCGTTGGTGTGTATGACGAGGCAAAGCCCCTTACCCACAATTCGCCAGACGACTACGATGTTGCTATCGATTTTACCCTGCCCGATGTAGTCGAAAAAAACATCGCAATTGTGTGCGCGCACAAACGCGATATGGTTATCGGCACAACTGGCTGGTATGAACGAATGGCTGATGCACAGTTACTGCAAACAGAAGCTGAAAACGGCATCGTTTGGGGATCGAACTTTAGTGTCGGCGTACAGATGTTTTTTAAGCTGGCGCGCAAAGCGGCACGCCTTGCGCATGCGTTGCCCGAATACAGTGTCTCGATGCAGGAATGGCATCACGCGCGAAAGAAGGACAGTCCGAGTGGCACCGCTGTCACAACTCGCAACATTGTTTTAGAAGAAATGAAGCGAATCGAAGCAATGGACATTATGTCGATGCGAGAAGGCGAGATTGTCGGCATCCATACGCTCACGTTTTCGGGTCCACACGACACCATAGACATCACGCACGAAGCTTCAGACCGTGGTGGTTTTGCAAGGGGCGCTCTGCAGGCGGCGCGCTGGATACACAGACGTAAGGGTTGGTACGCCTACACCGATGTATTCGAACAAGTAGCCGCCAATCAGAAGTAACCACTTAAATGCCGCGCAGACACCGATCATACTCTACACAGCTAGCGCTCATATGTGCCACGTGTATGCTGTTTGTGTGTTGCACTTCTACAAAGCAAACAGATGAATCGAAACACACTGACACCTTAAAAAAAACGGATACCACTGATAGAAGAATAGATGGCACTTTTAAAAAAACAGATGCCACTGACCTAATCCCTCGACTACGCTTCAGTCCATCGGTACTTGTCACAACACCAGACTCTCTCGGCTACGTCACATCGAAGGTGTACGTACACAACGACGGCGGCGATACGCTCGTGATGTCAGATGTCAAGGGTTCGTGCGGATGTGCGGGTGTCTCTGTACAGCGCAACAGAATCGCACGACTCGATTCCGGCATGATTTATCTGCAGATAAACACGAAATCATTTACTGAACCAAGCAACAACGTCGACTTCACGGTAAAAAGCAACGCCGAAAATTCTCCTGCCGTCTTTCGTGTCATTATTAACGTTCCGAAGAAATAATCATGAGCTACTGGCTCGTTAAAACCGAACCCGACTGTTACAACTGGGACAGCTTCGTCAAGGACAAGCGCACGATGTGGGACGGTGTACGCAATTACCAGGCGCGCAATAACATGCAGGCCATGGAGGTCGGCGACAAGGTGCTTTTCTATCAGACGGGCGACGACAAGCAGGTGGTGGGAACTGCGAAGGTCGTAAAGACTGCCTACCCCGATCCAACAACCGTCGAGCCTGCATGGGTCGTTGTAGACCTTGCACCCTTACAGCCCCTTAAAAATCCTGTTACACTTGCTCAGGTTAAGGCTCAAAAGGGGCTTGCCGACATAGCTCTTGTCAAGAACGGACGTCTTTCCGTCTTGCCTCTGACCGAAGAGGAATTCGAATTGATTATGTCGCTCAGTAAGTAAGCTACTTCTGAAGTCCTTTGCGGAGCTGCTCTACATCCTGACGGATCTTGCGATCGGTGTCGATGTAGTTGAGGATTTGCTGGCAGGAATGCAGTACTGTTGTGTGGTCGCGACCACCGAAGTGCATGCCTATGCTCTTAAGAGACATCTGCGTTAACTGTTTCGCGAGATACATGCACATTTGTCGAGCCAGAACTACTTCGTGCTTACGTGTCTTAGCGGAAAGCAGCGCGATATCCTGATTGTAAAACGCACCGACTTCCTGCTTGATGTCTTCGATAGAAAGAATGCGGGTAGAGGGCGAGTTGGTGACGCCACGGACAACTTCCTTGGCGAGTTCTAGGGTGAGTTCACGTCCGTCTAGAGAGACCTTCGCTAACAACGAGATAAGGCAACCTTCCAATTCGCGTACACTGCTCGATACGTGCCGTGCAATGTACTCGAGCGTGTCGCCTGGGATATCCATGCCTTCTTCCATGCTCTTCTGCTGAAGGATGGCCATCCGGGTTTCGAAGTCTGGTGGCTGGATGTCTGCCGTAAGGCCCCACTGAAAGCGGGAAATCAGACGCTCATCTACATCTGCCAGGTCTTTTGGCTGCTTATCCGACGTCAGAATAAGCTGACGTCCGGCTTGATGCAGAGCATTAAACGTGTGAAAGAACATGTCCTGAGTCTTCTCTTTGCCACCCAGGAACTGAATGTCGTCGACGATAAGGACGTCTACGCCACGATAAAAATTCGTGAAATCAGCAACGCGATTTGTTTGAATTGCGTTGATGTACTCCATTGTAAACTTTTCTGAATTCGTGTACAGCACCTTAGCATTGCGATTGCGTTGAAGAACACGATTGCCAATTGCTTGCACTAAGTGCGTCTTGCCGAGTCCGGTTGGACCATAAATAACAAGAGGATTGTATCGCGTCTTACCAGGGTTATCTGCAACGGCCATACCTGCTGATGTTGCTAGCTGATTATTCTCACCACGAATGAAGTTGTCGAATGTATACCGTGGATTGAAGTATGTCGGGTAGTGTGCAGAAGGTTGCTTTGGGTGCTGCTGTTCACGCGGCGCATCGCTAAACGGAATGGCCGTTTGGCCAGCAGCAGCGCGGAATGCGGGCAATTTGATGGTGCGCTGCTCTGCAGATGCTTCGCCTTCTTCTACAACAACATTGTACTGCAAACGCGCACGAGCACCAAGTACCTTTTGTATGGTTTTTTGTAGGAGAGAACTATAGTGCTCTTCTATCCATTCATAGAAGAACTGGCTAGGAACTTCTACTGTCAGTTGCGATCCGTCCCAGGTCAAAGGACGTATCTGATCAAACCACGTTTTATAGACCTGCTGTGATACGTTGTCGCGGATGATCACCAAGCAACTGTCCCAAAGGGATTCAGCGTCGTTTGATGCGCCGCTAGTAGCGGTGCGCTGCATGGTTGGTGTTGTTGTGAACAAGTTTAGCGTCTCAGATTATTTTTCAACCAGAAATCCCTCGTAGTGCGGTAAGTCCGCTGGCGTGACCCTCTACATTATCGGGGGTGCAAATTTGGTCGCTGGCAACTCAACTCAGCAAGAGAAAATGTGGTTCATGTGAAAATAATTCACTTGCATTTGTCATCGGCAACGCAACGGGCAACAATACCAACGAGTTCGACTCCGTATCTTCGCGCCGCATGAGCGACATCCAACCCAAAGAACCACGTATCTCGAGTGAGATGAGTTTCCTCGGCCATCTCGAGGAACTACGATCCCGACTTTTCAAGGGCGCCATCGGCCTTGTGATTGGCTGCATCGTTGCTGGAATCTATCGAGAATGGATTATGAACGAGGTTCTGCTGCGACCTGCAATCAGAGCAAGCATGAACCTACAGAACACTGAGCCATTCGGGCAAGCCTTTCTCATTTTCAAAGTAGTTTTTTTCTCGGGACTAGTGTTATCGGCTCCGTGGTTGTTGTATCAGATCTGGTCTTTTGTTGCGCCCGGACTCTACAGTCACGAACGGCGTTGGGCCAGATGGGTGACGTTGCTTACATCAATTTGCTTTTTAGGCGGGCTTACGTTCTCGTACTTTCTGCTTATCCCTGGCATGATTAACTACATTGGAGTGGTTGCGAATCCGAACATCAAGGACAACATCACGGTGTCCTACTACTTTTCGTTTTACATTAACACACTGCTTGCCTGTGGCTTTGTGTTTGAAATGCCTATGGTGACGTGGGTGCTTGCCAAGATGGGAATGGTTTCGGCTGCCGTGATGAGTAAATACCGAAGGCATGCCGTTGTTGTCATCCTTATTCTTGCTGCAATCATTACACCTTCTCCAGATTTTATCCTTCAGGTAATGGTAGCTGCTCCTATCTATTTGCTGTTCGAAGTAAGTGTTGTTATTGCCCGTCTCGCGTATAAGAAGCGAGACGAATGAGTCGCGACATTTCTCTTAACGACATCGGCGCACCTGTAGCTGCGGAACTCGAAGCGTTTAACGGGTACCTCCGAACGCTCATGAAGTCGCGTACAGCGCTTCTCGACCACGTCATACGGTATATCATCCGTCAGCGCGGTAAACGCGTCAGGCCAACGCTTGTGTTCCTCTCAGCGGGTATGTGTGGTGGCATCACGAAGCGATCTGACATCGCTGCCGCAATGGTCGAGTTATTGCACACTGCAACCCTAGTGCACGATGATGTTGTAGATCAGGCCGACGAACGTCGGGGTGTGGCATCCATCAACGCAGTCTGGAAAAACAAGGTCGCCGTCCTCGTTGGCGACTATCTGCTTTCGCGTGGTTTACTGGTAGCAGTTCAGAACAAAGAATTCGACTTCCTGAGTATCACATCCGAAGCCGTTCGACGCATGAGCGAAGGCGAGCTGCTACAGATTCAGAAGTCCAGGCAGAAAACCATCGACGAAGAAACATACTTCAGAATCATCTCAGACAAAACAGCAAGCCTACTTTCAACGTGCTGCGAAATAGGCGCTGTAAGTGCTACCGGGAGCGATGAAGTACGTCAGGCACTAAAGACGTATGGCGAACTCGTTGGTCTCGCATTCCAAATCCGCGACGACGTGCTTGACTATGAGAGTCGATCGGCCATTCTTGGTAAGCCCGTGGGCAACGACATTCGCGATCAGAAAATCACGCTTCCACTTCTGTACGCAAGCCAGACTGCACCGAAAGGTGAGGGCAAATCGATGATTGCAATGGTAAAGGGACGTAAGCCAAAACAGAAGGAAGTGACAACCGTCATCGAATTCGTTCGCAAGTACGACGGTACTGGTAAAGCCCAACTCAAGGCGCATTCGTTAAGCCACGAAGCCGTTCAGACAATAAGCTCTTTCCCCGATTCCGTCTATAAAAGTGCCTTGATTGACTTTGCTAACTTTGTCGTCACGCGGACGAAGTAGTACTTACCCTCGGAGTAAACATGGATTCTATCCGCCCTCAAGCATTCGGCGCCGTAGTTGCAGCCGACGATCTGCGCACATACGTACAACGCGTGTACGCATGGATGATCGGTGGCCTTCTTAGCACATCAGTCACAGCCTGGATTGTATTCCAGTTCGAAGATTTGCAGCGTCTCATCTTCGGAACGCCATTGATGTGGGTTGTGCTTTTCGCACCACTCGTCATGGTCTTCATCCTTTCATCGCGTATCGACACCCTTAAGCCCAGTACAGCTGCAGGGCTCTTCATCGCGTACTCTATTGTCAACGGTCTATCGTTTTCGATGATCTTCATGGTGTACGAGCTTGGCAGCATCTTCCAGGTCTTCGGCATCGCTGCTGGTATGTATGCCGCTGCTGCTTGCTACGGGTACTTCACGAAACGCGACCTAACGAGTCTTGGTTCGTTTCTCTTTATGGGTTTGATCGGACTCATCCTTGCAATGGTTGTGAACTACTTCCTTGCGAGCTCTATCATGGAATTTGCAATTAGCGTTATTGGCGTACTCATCTTCACCGGACTTACTGCTTCGGACATGAATCGTCTAAAGAACCAGGCTATCGTGATGTACGCTGGCGAAAGTGCGATTGCAAAGCGTTCAATCCTTACAGCGTTAAGCTTGTATCTGAACTTCCTGAACATCTTCCTATTCCTACTGCGCCTACTCGGCAGTCGTCGTTGACACTCCGTCCACCACGCCTTCGTGCTGCGTTTGCAATGGATGCCCTCCTTCTTCTTGAGAAAGGTGCTGCAAACGATGCGGCACTGTTGTGTGTATCCGGACTCGGCACGTATCCAGATTATTTAGGGGGCTACGTGCTACTATCGAAAGCATACGCTGCTCTCGATAGACCACTCGATGCACGCATTATCCTCGAAGAAGCCCAGCGTCGATTCCCCTTCTACAAACACGATGAGAATCTATCGACATCTAATTGGGATGTCGACGTTACCATCGAGACCAATCAGGGTTCAGCCCCGGTACCCGAATTCAGCACCGCCTCGCTTGTCGATAGCAGTCAAGACCCCGAGCCCCCTCGCGAAGCGCCCCTTACCACAGACAATCCTCGCGAAGCGCCCCTTACCATGGTGACCCCTCGAGTAGCGCCCCTTAGCATGGCGCCTACTCGAGTAGCGTCCACACCCATGACTTCTCCGCTTCGCATTATCGACACCGCGCAGATCACAGACGACACGCGCATTATTCGAAGCTCGAGTGTGCGATTAATACCTGGACTTGAGTTTACGACGTTGCGATTTGAAGGAACGAAAACGCGCGGACGTCGCGAGATTCAGACGTTATCGGAGCCTCCGGCATTCAGAAGATTTCACCCCGCACGTAGAGTGTTGCAGCCCATTTCCCAACAGACGCAGATGATGGGAACGTCGCAGCTAACGAAACCAAAGTCGAAACCACTCTCACTTGAAGAACTTGCGAATCGTTTGGAGCGAGCACGCATGCCCCGATCGGGTGAAGCCGCGACTCCCATGTCGGTTCCACAACTGCCGTCGCATCCAACAATGCCCACATCGGCCAATCTCGGAATACCTCGACAGCTAACGCTTGTCACCGAGACCATTGCTCGCATTTACATGCAGCAAGGCGCGTATGAAAAGGCTATCGATGCATTCGCGGCTCTTGCCATTTCGAAGCCCGAGAAGAGCGAAGAATTTCAACGCATTATTGCAGAGCTTACAGCCAAGCTCAACAGCTGATGATCATCTGGCGCTACATCTTGCGATCGCACATTGGGCCCTTCTTCTTCGGCACTACGACAATCATGGCGCTGTTCCTGCTGCAATACCTTATGCGCTGGATAGATCAGCTTGCAAGTAAGGGCATCGACCCCATCACCATCGGTGAATTTGTTGTGTTGAATCTGTCGTGGATTCTCGTGCTCGCGGTTCCCATTGGCATCCTCTTCAGCACCTTGATGGCATTCGGGTCCATGTCGGCCGCGCATGAGATTACCATCTTCAAAGCAAGTGGCATGGGACTCTTTCGCATGATGGTGCCCGTGATTGTTATGGGGCTCATGGTTATGGGGCTTGTGTTCTACTACACCGACAACGTGTTGCCAGATACCAATCTGAGGCTGAGTACGATGATGCGTGATATCACGCAAACCAAGCCGACGTTTGCCATCGATGCCGGACAGTTCACAACACAGATGGAAGGTTTTACGATTCTAGCGCGGCGCGTCGATACAAACGGAGTGTTGTATGGCGTAACGATCTACGACAATTCGAAGGTCGACAGGCAGAACGTAGTAAGCGCAGATACAGGGAAACTCGGCTTCTCACCTTCACTAACCAAAATGGTGCTGAACCTCGATCATGGTGAGATTCATCAGCTTAGCAAGCGTACGCCAACAGACTACAGACTTATTACGTTCGAGCATCATCAGATTACGATGGACGCAAAGGACTTCTTCTATCAGCAAACCGACGCGTCGGGTTCGTCTCGAGGCGACAGAGAGATGCGCATCTCGGAGATGCAAGCCATTGTTCGTCGTTCAGATGCAATAGTGCAGCGTGCAGCACACAATTTTGATTCTTTATTTAATAAACATTTTGAGTATTTAAAAGGAGCCGGAGCACCAGGCACTTCCGACAAGGTTTACGCTCAGGGCCGCTCACTAACGGTAGTGAGTTCTACACGCGCCATGCTTGAAGGTGAAGTTTTCAGAGGTGCATCTGAACAAGCCACAATAGACCGCTACGAAGTAGAGATTTACAAGAAGTACGCAATACCTGCTGCATGCATCCTGTTCGTCTTCGTGGGATGTCCGCTTGGCATCATCACCAAGGGTGGCAACTTCGGGCTGAGTGCAGCCATTTCACTCGGCTTCTATGTCTTGTACTGGGTGTCGCTCATTGGAGGTGAAAAGCTCGCAGATCGTGGACTCTTATCACCGGCAATTGCAATGTGGCTTGGTAATATTCTGATTGCTGTTATTGGTATCGTAGTTACCGTAAAGGTGAACTTCGAGACAACACCGCTAAAGGCACTGAAATTATGGTTGCGTTCGCGCAAGCCATTGGCAGACCAAGCGGTCTAAGTATTGCTACGGTAGTTACCAGACAAGCTTGTCTAGCGCCATGTTTGCCTTAGCAAAGGCTTGAGCAACGGTATCGGCTGTTGCCGTTAAGTGACCCATCTTCCTGCCCATTCTAGAATCTTTCTTGCCATAGAGATGAAGCGAAACATGTGGCACTCGTAATGTTTCGATTACATCATCGGGGATGCCACTACCTGAGCGCTCTCCGAGAAGATTAATCATGCAAGCGGCGCCAACCTGCATGTCGGCAGAGCCAAGTGGCATGTTCGTAACAGCACGAACAAGATTTTCATACTGCGAAGTGTAGCAGGCTTCGATTGTGTAGTGTCCGCTGTTGTGCGGACGTGGTGCAATCTCATTGAATAGAATTTTATCATCGCGCGTAAGAAACATTTCGACACCAAACACTCCGACACCATTTACTGCTTCGACACAAGCAAGTGCAACGGCTTGGGCTTTGCGTTGCAATTCTTCTTCGATTGGAGCTGGCGCCAACACCGTTACACAGATGTGTCCCTGCTGAATTGTCTCGACACAAGGATACACTGCTGTCTCGCCACGCCTGTTACGAGCCACCATAACAGCGAGCTCTTTTGTGAACGTTACAAATGCTTCGGCCATTAACGGACGTGGGTCTTCGCCACCCATGAATCGCCGCCACACCATATCAATTTCTGTTGCGCGCTTGACGGTTGCGTTTCCGTATCCATCATAACCAAATTTACGAGTCTTCACAACGAAGGGATAGCCATGTGTTTCACCAAACGCGTGCATGTCATCGATGGCGTTCAACTCTGCAAACGCAGTCGTCGGAATGTCGACTTTAGTGAATGTCTGTTTCTGGATGAGCTTGTCCTGTATGAGGCGCATTGTATCTGCAGACGGCCAAACAAGACGTCTTGCGGCAATCTCGTCCAGAATTTCAACATCGATGAATTCGTTTTCGAGCGTGACAATGTCGCTTACTTTAATAAATGCGTCGAGCTGAGCCCCTTCTTTCCAGCCCCCTGCAAACTCAAGCTTCGTCATTACTCCTGCCGGCGAGTCTTCGCCATGCTCAATGATTGCTACGCGAAGACCCATGCGGTACGCCGCCTGTGCTGTCATCTTCGCTAGCTGTCCACCGCCCAGAATGCCTAGGGTGAAAGGGGCTTGAGGATTATAGATACTTGGAAGCATCAGAACTTTTGAGTGTTAGAAAATGCAGTGCGTCTCAACGCTCAAGAACAACAACAGCAATGGCAAGTGTTGCAGTATGCGAAAGCGTTACGTGAACGGTGCGCGAACCATGGAGTTCGAGCATCAAGCCAGCGAGAACGATGTGTGGTTGACCTGATGGATCGTTACGAACACCAACGAGCTGAAACGCCATACCGTCACGCATTCCAGTGCCGATTGCTTTACTGAATGCTTCTTTGGCAGCGAAGCGTGCAGCGTAGTGCAGATACTTCGTTTCGCCAAAGTGTTCGCAGTATTCGCGTTCCACCTCTGTGAACACTCTGCGAGCAAACCTCTCGCCGTATTGATCGAATGATCGCTTAATGCGTTCGACATCGGCGATGTCGGTGCCTATACCTAGAATGGCACTCATTGGCTAGAACTCGTTACATTCATGATTACTGCCCATTGATGTTATCCAGCATCTTCGAGAAGTAAATACGCCTTGATCAGTTCATCGAGGTCGCCATTCATCACCGACTGCACGTCTGTAATCTTTGTCTCTGTACGATGATCGTTCACCATCGTGTAAGGCTGGAATACGTAGCTGCGAATCTGTGACCCCCATTCAATTCTTTTCTTCGTGCCTTCGATGGCTGCTTTCGCTGCGTCTTCCTCTTCGCGTCGTTTCTGATAGAGTCTACTCTTGAGCATTTTCATAGCACGCTCGCGATTGAGCAACTGTGAACGTTCTTGCTGACACGCAACCACAATGCCGCTGGGGATGTGACGCAATCGCACTGCAGTCTCAACTTTGTTTACATTCTGTCCACCCTTACCACCCGATCGAAACGTGTCCATCTCGACATCTGCCGGATTAACAACGATTTCGACATCGTCTTCGACTTCGGGATACACAAACACCGAAGCAAAGGATGTGTGACGTCGAGCGTTTGAGTCGTACGGACTAATTCTTACGAGCCGATGAACGCCGTTTTCGGCCTTTAAAAAGCCATACGCAAAACGTCCACGTATCTCAAGCGTACCACTCTTGATACCCGCTTGATCGCCTTCCTGCTCGTCTGCGAGAAAGACCTGATAGTTGTTCTTCTCTGCCCACCGTGTGTACATGCGCATGAGCATCTCTGCCCAGTCTTGAGCTTCTGTGCCGCCCGCGCCTGCGTTGATCGTCAGAATACAATTGCGATCGTCATCAACACCTGAAAGAATCTTGCGAAGCTCGAGGTCATCAACGCTCTTCTTGCAGCGCGCGAGTTCCTGGATGATGTCGGCTTCCATCGTCTCGTCGGCTACTTCAGACGCTAGGTCGATAAGAGCCTGCACATCTTCAACGGAACGCACTGCGCCTTCCCAGGTGCCAATCCAGTCTTTACGGTCGGCAATCTCCTGCATCGTTTTCTGTGCTGACTGCTGATTATCCCAGAAGCCCGGAGCTTGGGAGAGCATTTCGCGCTCTGCTATTTCGTCGCGCTTGCGATCGATGTCAAAGGAACCTCCGAAGTTGATCTACACGTTCACGGAGTTCACTAAGCTGTTGTTGTTGGGGGTCAAACATGGCACAAAGATACTATGCACAAAATGCGTTGCGCAAAATGCGTTGCGCAAAATGCGTTACGCAAAATGCGTAACTGCCCATCTCCCCATCTAAAGAATGGGGCTGGAGAGGGTAATCGACCACCCAAACGAACCGCGAGGTGCTGCAATTGGTCCTACTGGCCAAAGTGCATCAAAGCGTAAAAAAAGTAGATCGCTAATGAAAGTTGGAATTCTGCTTACAGCGAAGCCAGCTTCGGTATACCAACCATTGGTTGAATCATAGATACGTCCAGATTCAACTGCTTGTCCGCGTTGCACCATGTTCATCGCACTGATCTTTCCAATGACGTCTATACCTCTACCGTTGTACACAGGAAGACCTATTGCACGCCACCAAATGTCTGTGAAGTTGTGCTCTGCATGACCTGAAATGTATTCGGTTCCGCCATAGGCATTTCTTGGAACCGTCGCAAGGTCTGTTCTCGATCCGAAGACAACAAAACGACGAAGAGCGTTGAACTGGTACTGACGCGGCATCGCATTCGTAGCAAGACCCCCTTTTACATCAAGCGAAAGCTCCATAGGATTATAACCAGTTGCGAAGGTGGGCACAACAGTTCCAAGGTGAACCTCGATATTCGAAAATGTATGCGCTGTAATTGTCTCCTGGCCGTATAGCGCATTGACTGCACCGAATACAGGCCATGATGTGCCAAGTAGATTATCAACCAACGTGGGCTGTCCGATGTTGACAGAACCATGTGCAGTACGATAAGCACCAGCATCAGCCGTAACAGGCGTCCTATTGATCTCGGTTACAACAGGCATGTTGATATGCCGCGCATCCGCATACAATGCACTTAAGTTGAAGCGCCCTACCGTTAGCTTAGCTCCAACGTCGAATCCGTCTCGTCTAAAGTAGTCGAGATTTTCAGCGAAGAGAATGTCTGTAAAATCGAACGACTCAAATCGACTTGCAATCGATCGAGTACCCTGAAGGGTAGTCACTATCGAGAAAACCTTGGTCGTGGCATCAAGCCTAACCGAACTATCGCGAATGATGTTCGCAGTCAACCCCACACTGCCTGCAAGAACACCTTTGCCATTCGCCGAACCCATTACTTTCAGATTGGCGTAAGAAGTCGCTGCAATGAGCTCGCCTCCGTACATCAAGCCCGTTATCGTAGAACGATCTAGAACAGGCGAAAGACCAAGCCCGACACCACCTATGCTTGGTAGATTAATCAACCCGACCTTGGGTGCAGAGCCGATTGCCCGACCTAAAGAATCAGGGCCCAGACCACTGCTGTCTTTTCGCGGACCTATACTATCAATTCGCCTATAAATTTCTCGTTCTTCTTCTGTCGGTTCGGCAAACGCATGTGCTTCCCAGAATTCAGATTTAGTAGAGTCCGCATCCGGTAACACTGTAATACGTTTCCCGCCCTGTCCTACGCTCATGCTCACAGAGCTTGATGTTACTTCCATCGACCCCGATGTAGTAGTCTGTGAAGGGGCCTTCCCGACAGAATCGGGAAGAGGCACGTTTACTTGTACGTCTGTAGCATACGTCTGCATTGAAAACCGTACGTCAATTTCCGCAAGACCCTTAATGAGCGCAACACTTGCTCCAGCCGTTGCAAGCTGGAACGCTGGCACCCAAATACTATCGTCGTATCGCTCGTAGCGCTGCTCAAATTTTAGTCCGTTCAAAAAAGGAATCGCAGTTTCATCTGTCGGAGCAAATGCAGCTGCAATCAACTGAAACGTACCTTCTACGATGCTTAACGTACCTTCGAATCCAGGAAATATTCGCGATTTGGGCTCAAACGCTAATTCATAAATATATTTATTACCCAACAGTTTTTTACTCGTAATGGTGTATTCGTATTCGTCTAGCGCATCGCGGCCAAGCGGCGTAATGAGTCTGGTCTTAATCAGCGTAATCTCGTCTCGTGTGAAATCGAAAAACTCATCGAAGACAGCAAGATTTTCTGTCGGAAGGATGTTTTTCGTCTGACGTCGCTGCAGGATGACGACTTCCTTAACGGGATCGGGCTGGCGTCTTTCGTACACCTTGGAGAATGTTTCTGTAATCATGTTTTTTGCGCCTTCTTCTCCATCCATCAGCGAGCCTCCCATATCAACACGCATTTTGCTATACAGCGTGCTGATCACCGTCTTAATACGTTTCGCGTTTTCCTCTTTGCGGGCAATAGCAAGCCTAATGAGTTGATCTGGAGTAATGTCAGCGACAACAGTAACGGTCGATGCCTTCGTATCCGACTGCTGTAGTGCAATCCGAAGGTTGTCTGTTTTCTCTGGAACCGAAATAGTACGTTCAGAAAAACCGATGCTGCGTACGGTTAACACCTTGTGCGAGTCTTCAATAGGAAGTCGGAACCGACCTCCACTTCGAGTGTACGTGCCGCGCCGCGTGTCGCGAACATGAATCGAAGCCCCTACGATGGGTTCTCCATTTGATGAGTCTACTACCATGCCCGACACAACTCTCGACGGTTGTGCATACAGTGGTAGCTGAACTAGTACAATAGCGAGAGCGGCAAGAGCAATGGAACGCAATAATAGAAGCATTGTACTCGATTGTTGTAAATAAAAGTGGCCCGACTACGCTGACATCCTAATCTGGTTGCACTCCTTGCACATTCCAACCCAACGGACCATTCAATGCATATCGTTGCGAAATACCGATCAGGAGTGCTGTCATACGTTCGAGCGTACGGCTGAGCTTGAGTGTGCCAACGTACCACGGACGGTATCCGAGAGCACGAATGATGTTCTCAACTACTAAGGCGGCATCTTCATGATCGGAAGCAACAAACGTGTCGTAATTCAGCGATGTCGTTCGGGGCAGTGTAAGAGCGGAAGCGCTAATTGTATTCAGAGCTTTTACGACACGAGCACCAGGGAGCATTGCCGCAAGACATTCAGCAGCACTCTCATGATGCGGGGTAAGCACATCGTCGAGTGTTGCTGTGAGAGGATTAGTAATACTCACAACAATCTTGCCAGCCATAGAAGCGCGGACGTCATCGCTGAGTTGCTGTTCTGCATGGTATGGAATTGCCAGAATAACAACTTCCGAAGCTTGCACGGCATCAACGATGGCTTTGTGAATCTTGACACGATTGTTATCGGAGGTCCAACGTGTCCGCAAACCATCGTAGTCAACATCAACGGCATGTACGATGGATACTTCGGTTCCGCTCTCAGTGCTCTCTATAAGGCGCAGCAATAGGCCATTGCCCATCTGGCCAGCAGCCCCAACTACGCAGATCGAAGGTATTAAACTCATAGGGATCGATTGTATCTTAGGGCCCTCATTCAACGGGAACGTCATGCCGATTCGCACCTCTGTCATCCTCGTCATCCTAACGACCATTGCCTGCATAACACAGGCCCAGACTCCTACATGGTCTGGCAACGTAGCTCGTATCGTCTACACAAAATGCACACCGTGCCATCGGCAGGGCGAGATAGCCCCGTTCGATCTTATCACGTATGCCGATGCAAAGATCAGGGCAAATACCATTAAGGCCGTTACACAGTCGCGGTATATGCCCCCTTGGAAGCCCCTTCCCGGACACGCTGACTATCTAGGCGATCGTTCATTGTCGGCTGAAGAGCAGGCAGTGATTACAGCCTGGGTTGACGGAGGCTCACCGGAAGGAGACCCAGCGCAAACACCTCCTCCTCCGACGTTTCCAACTGGTTCGCAGCTCGGAACGCCAGACCTTGTCTTAGAAATGAGCGAATCGTGGAGTGTCGTCGATAACAACACGGACGTATATCGTTACTTCGTTTTGCCAACAAACCTGCTTCAAGACCAGAACATTAGGGCTCTTGAATTCCGTCCAGGAAATGCTGCCGTCGTACACCATGTTCTGTATTACCTCGACACAACTGGCACAGCACGTCGTAAGGACGAAGAAGATAAACTGGCGGGCTATTCTGGCTTTGGCGATCCCGGCTTTACAAGTGCGGCTTCGTATTTAGGATGGGTGCCTGGTGCACAATCCCGGTTTTTTCCACCCAATATCGGCGCACGTCTGTTAAAAAACTCAGACCTGGTTATTCAGGTGCACTATGCACCGTCTTTTTTGCCTGCAACCGACAAATCACATGTGAACGTTTTCTTTGATGACGATCCGCAGATTCGGGTAGTCAATGAGTTTTCACTCGGACCACTTAACCTCGACGGCGAATTGTTTCTGATACCTGCAAATCAGTCGAAACGCTTTGTTGCAAAGTATAAGATACCACTTGATGTAAGCCTTATGGGTGTTGCGCCTCACATGCATTTACTCGGACGTGAGTGTCGTGCATATGCAGTAACGCCAAAGGGCGACACTATTAAACTTGTGGGTGTGAACGATTGGGATTTCAACTGGCAGGGCGGATACACGTTTAGACATCTCATACGCGTTCCGCGGAATTCGACGTTGTATTACGAGGCGACGTACGATAACACAACAGGCAATTCATTGAATCCAAACAGTCCACCGAAGCTGGTTGGATGGGGAGAGAAGACAACAGATGAGATGATTCTGTGTTATTTCCACTGGCTGCCTTACCAAGCAGGTGACGAGTTAATAGAACTCGAAACAAATCCGGTGCTTTCGGTCGAAAGTGATCTAAAGACGGATTTCCGATTTGTGTTCTCGCCTAATCCTGCCTTCGACGAATCACATATCACCTTCGACCTTAGCCAGCCACAAAGAATTAGTCTTGACGTGGTTGATGCAATGGGACAGAGTGTTTATGTACTGAAGAAAAACAGTCCGTTCGAACGTGGACAACACTCCATTCCGTATTCAGTGGCACACTTGGCGAACGGTGCGTACTTCGTACGTATGGAATCGTCACGCGGACTTGTTAGTATCCCGTTCGTCGTTGCTCGGTAGAGCATTAACGTTGCCACTAGGTAGAGCATCTACGTTTCTGCTTTGTGGCGTGTCGAGTTCGTCGCCATCTCCGAAGACCGTGTATCGATCGCGGCGCAGGATTTCCTCCTGCGTTGCGACGATCTTTTTGTCGACACCAAGACGCGTGAGTAATTCGACGAGCACTTGAATCGACGACTCGAACTCTTCGATAATTACAACGTCCGCTCCGGCCTCAGCCAAGCGATCTGCTTGCGTTGCATAACGTGAACGCACAATCAACGTGCAATCGCTACGCATCATCCGTACAGCATGCACAATGTCTACAACGGCTGTGTGATCGTTAATGGCAACAACAACTACTTTCGCATGCTGCACGCCGAGACGCACAAGATCATGTTCATCAGTGCCGTCACCAGCAATAACAGGCTCACCTGCTTCTCGTTCACGTTCAACGTTCTGTCTATTTAAGTCGAGAACACGGTACGGAATCTTCGTTGCTCTCAGAACATCAGCTACATTACTTCCAACTACGCCATACCCGATAATTGCAACATCGATGAGGTCTTCGTCTTGAACAGTTCTTGCATCGGCAGCTTCTTGTTCTAGTCGCGATGCATCTCGTAGAGGTACGAATCCCAGGGCAGGGGCTGCTTGCTTCGCAAGCCAGGGGGCACCGGCTATCATGCTTGGTGTGGCAATCATCGTTGCAACAATTACAACGAGAACAGACTGAAAGCCAACTGTCGACAGAATTCCACTGCTTTGTCCCATTTCTGCCAACACAAACGATAACTCCCCTACCTGTGCCAGAATAAGTCCAGCAATAAGTGCAGTTCGTACAGGCATACGCATAACAAGTAACGTAAACGTTACGACAATCGATTTAATCACAAGAATTCCAACGGCACCTGCGAGGGCAAGCCATAACATCGGACCATGCAGGTTAAGAAGCAGGCCCACACTCACGAAGAACACACTCGTTAACGCATCGCGCAGAGGCTCGACGCTACGTCCTATACGATGCCCCTCATCGGTACCTGCAATAATTGCACCCGCGAGAAATGCGCCAAGCGCCATAGACAGTCCGATCTGTGCTGTCACGAAGGCAGATCCAAAACACACGAATAGCGCACCAAGTGAAAGTATTTCGGGCGTACCTGCACGGTCGACAAGCCCGACAATTCGTGGTAATACCCATCGAAAGAGTAAAACGAGTAACACCGATCCAATTGCAAACGATCCTAGTTTCAGGATAATGCTGCCTAGTGTTACCGTGGCATTCGGATCGAGCATAGAAATAATCAGCACCAACGGCACGAGTGCAAGGTCTTGAAAAATCAGGATACCCATCGCGGCACGTCCGTGAAGAAGACCTAGCTGACCTCGCTCGCGTAGCATCTTCACGCATATCGCCGTGCTACTCACCGAACACACTAAACCCAGCAGAATTGCTGTACGCACACCAACGTTAAATCCAAACATGCTCAGCAACGTGCCCGCAAGAACGCTGATCACAATAGCGGTAAAAATGATTTGTAACGGACCGCCTACAAGTACCAGGCGCTTTAGACTTTTGAGTTCTGTAAGTGAAAACTCGAGACCGATTGTAAAGAGCAGCATCACAACGCCCAGCTCTGCGAGTGCTTTAATTACTTCGTCTTGGCCGACGATATTGAAACACATCGGACCCAATAATATGCCAGTTGCTATCATCCCTATCACAACCGGGACGCGAATACGCTGAAAGAGCAGCGTTACAAACACTGCGGCACCGCAGACGATCACGAGCTCGTCTAGAAACTCAAAAGGATGCACAATTACTCCTGCTTACGGATTATGCTGGCTAGCCACGACTTCCGAACACCGCCGACCCGACGCGAACAATCGTCGCACCTTCGGCAATTGCTAATTCCAAGTCAGACGACATACCCATTGAAAGTTCGGTTGCATTGGAATCCAACGATCCTGCTTCTATTTCTCGATCTCGGATAGTCCGCAACATTGAGAAGCACGATCGCACGGTGGCATCGTCGTCGCTCAGTGCACCAATTGTCATCAAGCCCCTTACGCGAAGCGTTTCAAGCCCCTTTAACGACAACAAAAGATTGTGTACTTCCTGTGGATGCACGCCGTGTTTCGAGGATTCGCCTGACGTATTTATCTCAACGAATACATCTATTGCACGACCTAAATGCTGCAACTCTTTGTCGAGTGCTGTGGCGAGCGAGAGTCGATCGACCGATTCTATGCACGACGCAAATCGAAGTACGTCGCGGACTTTGTTCGACTGAAGATGTCCGATGAAATGCCATGTAATGTTTTCATCTCGCAAAGCCTCTGCCTTTGGCAACGCTTCTTGCACCTTGTTTTCTCCGAAAAGGGTCGAGCCAAGGCTCACAGATTCGAGGAGTATGGCAGGGGGCTGCAACTTCGTTGCAAGGAGCAGGCGCACTGCACCCTCATGGCGTCCTGCTGCCGTGCACGCATTACGAATGCGTGCCCGAACGGCCTCGAGATTATTGCGCAAAGACATGCTTCCTACTCCTCGTTACCGAACCACAAGCAACGGCAGAGAGAACTGATTGCGGCCCTGCGTAATTACAAGCGTGTAACTTCCGTTTGCAACATTGCTGCAATCGAGGTCTATGGTCGAAGGCACTCGAAGCACTCGTTCATCAGCAAATCGATGTTGTAATCTGCCCGATGCGTCGACGAGAGAAAGCGAAACAACACCCGACGTCCATGGCGTGAAGCGAACAGTTGTGATCTCGCTAACAGGATTTGGAGTAAGGCTTGCAAAAGCCGAACTGGCCTCAGTTTCGAGCTGAACCGAAGATAGTGTTCCTGTTACGAAAGAGCTGCGCGGAGAGAAGACGCCCGCTGCGTCGATGGCCCTAGACCTAACCCGCCAGTAATACCGTTTGTTGCTCTCTAGTCCGCCAATGCCCGCCGTTGTGTCTGTGACATCAGTGCGCGTCGCAACAATGGTGTTGAACGTCAGACTTGTCGACACCTGAATGTCGTACGAAATAGCACCTGTGACTGGCGTCCATGTAAGCTGAACGGGATTGCCAGATACGCCTTGGGTGTTCGTTGGAGGAGAGACAAGTACCGGGGGAAGAATTGCAGTCGAGAAGCTGCGCGTTTCAGATGTGGCACTGCGGCCACCAACGCCGTACGCGATAACGCGCCAGTAATATATCTCGACACCTTGTACGAGCGAAGCAATTTTTAGGCTTGTTGTTTTAAGGCCTTCGTACGCAACGAAATTTGTCTGGAAGTCTGCTGACCTGGCGAGTTCAACAGTATAAAGAAGGGCATTGGCCGAAGGATTCCACGTAAGCGTTGTGTCGGTAAGCACACCACGAGTGTCATTCGGTGGAGAGACTAACGTTACAGGCGAAGTTGTTGGTGGTAGCGTAGAAATTTTACCACTAAAGACACCATTGCCATGAGAACCGACGACGATCTGCTTGTCGGACTGACGCGTCACCACCATGTCGCATGGTACGTTGCCTATAACATCCGCTGCAGTCCGACTCCAGATTGTTGATTGTCCGTTGAGCTGCGTGGTAAAGAACATGCCAATGGATGTCGCAGCTACATACTGATTTGTCGTGGCGTCGTATGGCAGGATTGAAACGCTGTTCACAGCAGGTCCGTTTCCCGCACCACTTGGTGCTTCCTCGAGATTTCCAGAGACAGCTGCCCATGAAGTGCCAGCATCGGTTGACGAAAAGATACTTACGACACCATAGTTGCTAAAGCATACCATCAGATGACTGGGGTTGGTTGGGTCTTCAACAATGCTGTTCAGCATTGCACCTTTCGGCATTATTGAAGCGGTGATCTCGACTGGAATCGGCTGCCCAACGTTGGCACCACTGAGTTTAAAGAGACGTCCGGTGGTTGTGCCGTAATACACAATGCGCTCTGCGGCAGAGGACGATAGTACAAATGAAATCTGTCCGGTATTGATACGCGTCGCAGGAAGACTATCCCAATTCACTGTCGTAGAATCGTCGCTGCCCATAGGGATGCTCGATAAATCGTTATTACGCCACATCATTGCACCTGCAGGCAGATACAGAATGCGCTCATCGCGTTTATCGAGAGTCAGCGGATTTATAAACATGTAGTTAGTCGCACCAATCGGATCGATACGCGTACGTGCAAGTTCACTACCAGCGGCATTTAACAACACGCGTCGAATGCGGGCACTTTGCGTCGAGACAATTAACGTACGTCCGGTGTCTGCAAATGCGCAGAACGATCCATCACCACCGTTGCGCCTAACCCACGAGTCGGTGAGTTGCGTCGTTCGTGTTGCCCATGTACCGTTATCCTGCATGCCCCCCATGATTTGCGGGTCGTTTGCTTTGTCGATAATTGCAACGGTGTAGAACTGCGTGGTGAGGTAGCCCTTATTCATGTCGGTCCAAGGGATGCTATCTGCAATTGCACTATCTGTGCGCATTATGCCGCCATCGTTCGCACTATAAAAAATGTTTGTATTCGACGGCAGGAAGATTGCGTCGTGCTGATCTGGGTGATGGTTGAGTCTTGAAGGAAACAATTCGTTCGGACTTGGTGCGCCGTAGCCCCCTACCCAAGACGTGTTTGATGTCGACGTAAAGCCGTCGGTGCTTCGATACAAATTCGTGCCTCCTAGTAGCACATAGGTCGTATCCTCGGGCGACACTTGTATGAACAAGTCGTAGCCACCTTGCGAGAAGAAATCGCCGTTACGTCCACCAAACAATGGGATATTCTGACTGAGATTCTGCCAGGTACCATTCGACCGTTTCCACAATGAATGCCACTCTTCGCGCGTACCATCGCGCAGGATAAACAGCGATTTCGTGCCTTTACCCGGTGTCTGTGCTACAGCGAATACTTGCGAAGGGTACTGTTGCGATACGCCGAGCACAATGCGACTAAACGGCTTCTGCAGATCTGGTGGTGTGACATCCGTCCATGTAGCACCGTGATCAGAACTCATAAACACCCCGCTTCGAATAGCTACACCATTCGATGAGCCATCGAATGAGCTTAGCGTAGCATATAGTGTGCTGTCGGACGCACGTACGAGATCGCTGAAGTAGCTGTTGCTTTGTAATACACGTGTCCATGTGGCACCACCATCAACCGATCGAAGTATGCCACGCAGTGCCGATGCTACGAGTATAATTGTCCTGTCAGCAGTAAGAGGTACAACGACCCGCCAAGAGTAGGCGAAGTCGTTGTTCGATTGAATTGCTGGACTAAGTGTTGAGGGAAGGGGCTCCCAACTTCTCGCTCCGTCTGTCGATTTCCATATACCATTTCCACTTATCTGTGCAGAGTTGCCATACGCCTCGCCTGTACCAAGATACCAGTCTGAGGTGTGTCCTGGGCGCCGGTCTTGCACGATGGATGTAACGGCGTGAAGCTGCTCGGGACGTGTCGATTTTGTCCACGTAAGTCCTGCATCTTCAGACCTCCATACACCACCACTAACAGCGCCAGCAACGATGACTCGTTCGTCTAATGTATCGAGAGCAAGTGCGCGCGTTCGGCCACCAATGTTCCACGGACCCCGTCGTGTCCATGTTTCTGTTTGCACATCTTCGAGTTGCTTGTTCGACGTTTCGAGTTGTTTAATCGACGCGTCAAACGCGCGTATGAATTCCTGTTCGCGCTGCCGAATGTTCTCAGGAATACGTCCAGTTGCGGGATCACGGTACTTCATTAATTCATATTCGCGACGTCCTTGTAACGCTGTCGCTGCATCGCCACCACCATTATTCGTAGCGCATGCACTAAGTAACAAGGCACTGGTAATTGCTACAAGAATGGCGATAGGGAGTGGCAGTGACATCATCGTTGAACTAGTCCTCGTAAAGTCAGTAGAGTCGACATCCCAATGGCTCGCGTTAACAGCAGCAAGCCAAGAAAAACCGGAATTGCAAGAATACGGGCTGCGATCTGAATGCCCATGTCGCCGGGCACAAGAAGAACACCTACGTATACAGCCGCAGCACACAGAACAATTGTTGAAATCCGCTTCCAGTCGTAGCGGATTGGATAGACATGCTTAAGCATTAGAAGAAGTACAACTGCACTTGCAGCGTAGGCAGCCACCTTAGCCCAGGCCGCACCAGTAATACTCATCGAAGGCACCAGAGCAAACGTTGCAATAACATTTATCGCAGCTGCTATTCCTGTTGCAATTGGCAATCGAAGCGTGTTTTTCGAGATGTTAAAGCCCGCGGCGAAATTGATAGCAATGCCATTGAGATAATACGCCACCAACACAATGGGTACAATCACCAGACCAGACCAGTAATCCGGATTGATAAAACGTCCACCAATGCCCGGCAACTGAACAACGTACGGCATAAAGAGTGCTGTTATCAGAAAGACAAAGCCACAGGCTACTGTAAACAAGGTTAGAACACGTGCAAAGGTCTGTTTGGCGTCGGGGTCGTCGCGATGGTGTAGATAGAACGGACGCCATGCGTATTCGAACACTTGCACAAAAAGCATCATTGGGATTGCTAAACGGAAGTTCGTTTGATACATACCAACCATGGCTTGCGATGTAAGCAGCAGCATGATCGGACGGTCTACAACTGCTACCATAACCGAGCTGAAGCTGCTCGGGACCGTTGGCAATCCAAAGCGCAGCATTTCTGTGAATACTTGTTTGTCAAAGAATCGCGTTAATGTTCTCTTGATGTCTGGAATGAACACCAGAAAAGTCGTGCCGCTCGAAATAATGCCAGCCCAGATAACGCCTTCAATACCCATACGCCACATAACTACAAACACAATGTTCAGAGCAACATGAATTACGATGGTTAGTAGGCGCATGATTGCAAAGCGTTTTGCTTTGCGCTGCATGCGAAGCTGGGCGAACGGAATTAGAACCAGCGAGTCGAATAATGGTATTAACGATGCTAGAGCAATGATGCGCGCACCATCGACATCCAGCTGCAACCATTTCGAATGGGCAATGGGCTCGGCAAATAGAATGGTAAGTCCGGACGTCACCAGACCCAGGCAGAGTATACTCACGTATGCAACGGTGAAGACACGTCTTGTTTGCAACTCATCGGTCTTGGTCCAGAAGCGCATAAAGGCTGGCTCCATCCCCAACGAATACGCCACATTCACGAGTGCAATTACCGAGTATATGCCAGCAATTGCTCCAATCTCAGACGCCGTCATGTAATTGGAATACAATGGCGTAAGCATGAACGTCATGAACCGTCCAATGACGGTTGAAACGCCATAAACGAGTGTATCCGACGCTAGAGAACGAATCTTTGACTGCATTGGCGTGAATGCCCCTTGATGGCGTGTATTTTTGCCACCGAACACAAAACTACTAAGTGGTAAGACCAATGACCCGTGTAAAGTACCTGCTTATCCTGCTGATCGCAGCCCCCTACCTTTCTTTGTCGCAAGAAGCAGCTAGTACGGCTGGAGTAGCAACCACACCCGAAGCACAGCGGATTCTCGAGCATGTGAAGACACTTGCATCGCCAGAATATGGTGGCAGAGGTGTGGGAACCGACGGCAATAAACAAGCAGCTTTGTACATAGAGCAACAGCTAAAGAACGTTGGCCTGCAGCCTGCAGCCGGTGGATCGTTTCAGCAGACGTTTCCGATGACAATTGGTGCAAAACTAGGTGCAAATAATTCGGTTGGCTTCGACGTGCTCGTAGAACGTCCGGGCATTCCGCTCGATCAGACCAAGCCCACTAAAATCAGCTGGAAGTTGGGTGTCGATTGGCAGCCCTATGTTTTTAGCGAATCGAAAACGGTAACGGGCGATGTAGTGTTTGTTGGCTACGGACTCTCTGCTCCTGCTGCCAAGTATGACGATTATGCGGGTGTTGATGTGGCAGGTAAGATTGTTGTGGTTTTGCGTGGACTTCCCAAATGGGCAGAGAAAAACGATGCGCTCAAGGGGCTTGCCTCTCTGCGAACAAAGACGACCACTGCTCGCGATAAAGGGGCTGCAGCCATCTGCTTCGTGAATGAGCGAGGAGACTCTGCAGACGTATTAGCACCTTTCGGCATCGATCGCCTTGGAATGAATTCGGGTATCGTTGCTTTACAAGTTCGTCGCACACCATGCGCTCGCATATTCTCACCCAAAGGAACGTCGCTCTTTGTTGCAGAAACTGAGATCGAGTCTAAGCGCAAACCCATGTCGTTTGCCCTTATTAACACCACAGCTACTATCTCTGTGTCGACAGAGTTAATTGAAGGTTCATCTACGAATGTTGCGGGAGTGATTCGCGGGTCTGACCCTGCATTGGCATCACAGTACATCGTCGTTGGTGCACACTACGACCATCTTGGAATGGGCGATGAGAATTCGTTGCATTCGAAGCGCGATCCCATTATACACCCAGGGGCTGATGATAATGCATCGGGTACGGCCGGCCTTATCGAGCTTGCTCGCAGACTCAACGCATCACCACCACGCAGGAGCGTTCTGTTTCTCGCGTTCAGTGGCGAGGAAAAGGGATTGGTAGGCTCGAAGTATTGGACAACTACACCGACTATTCCATTTGCAGATGTTGCAGCGATGATAAACATGGATATGATCGGGCGCCTCAAGGACAATAAGCTCAATATCCAGGGCACAGGTACCTCGTCTGTATGGCCATCAATCATCACTCGTACGAAAACAGATCTCCCGCTCGTAGTTAGCTCAACCTCAGACGGATTTGGTCCGAGCGATCATTCTTCCTTCACAGCCAAAAACGTCCCTGTCCTCTTCTTCTTTACAGGATTGCACACCGACTACCACCGTCCTACCGACACTTGGGATAAACTGAACTACGATGGCGAGTCGACAGTTCTCACATATATCGAACGTGTTATTCGTGACGTGGCAGATTCGACAGAACGTCCAACGTTTGCCTCGACCCACGGTTCTGGCGCAGGCGCGAAGTCTATGAGTGCAGGCTTCAACGTAACGTTTGGTGTTATTCCAGACTACGGCGACGATCCGCAAGGCCTACGCATCACTGGTGTGAAGCCTGGTGGGCCTGCAGAAAAAGCTGGGCTAGCCGGAGATGATATTATTACAAAATTCGGCGCCACAACTGTTAAGAACATTTACGATCTAACAGCTGCACTGGGTGAACACAAACCTGGTGATGTCGTGCAAGTCACGATTCTACGTCAAGGCAAGCCTTCGACGCTCAACGTCGTGCTTACGGGCAAGTAGCAGGCCTTCCATCATTTGATAGGCTCGACCTGTTTGTTAGACTCGAATCGTAACCGTATCTACTGATTTGCAAAGCACCACGACATCACCGCCATAGCATATACGCAATCGTTCAGTTCTTTGGCGTTGAGTTTGTCAGGGGTATCAGCTTCTGTATGGTGATACCAGAAATATTTAGAATCATCGACTTTGAGCCCCATGACGGGCACTCCTCGCGCTTCAAGCGGGGAGATGTCCGCGCCCCCTTCACCATCTTCGATTTGGGTTGCGTGAACTGGTGCAAGCAAGGTTGCAATGTCTTCCATCTGTGCACGCGTTGCGCCTTTGCCGTTTGTGCTGAAGCCTTGGGGAGCAAACGTGCCCATGTCGCTCTCGATAGCCAGGATGTGTGTGTCGTTGCGTGTGAGCGAATCGTAGGCTTTGCCGCCACGAATGCCGTTTTCTTCATTTGTCCAGAACACGACGCGAATCGTGCGCTTCGGCCTCATACCCAGGTCACGCATGTGCGCAAGTGCGCGCCACGACACAAAGCAGCCAGCCGCATCATCCATTGCACCTGCACCAAGGTCCCACGAATCGATGTGTCCGCCCATTACCACAACTTCATTCGGTTTTTCAGTGCCCTTTAGTTCAATCACGATGTTGCGCGATGGTGCCTCTTTTTCCCATGTACACGACATGCTCAAATCGAGTTCGATATTCTCACCTCGGTCCTGCATCCGTTGCAAAAGCAGAGCATCTTCTATCGTAATGGCAGCGGTTGGGATTTTTTGCAACGAATCGTTGTAGCCCATAGCACCAGTGTGAAGGGTCTGAAGTCCGAAGGGGCCAACACTGCGTACAAGACTAGCAACAGCACCATAACGAGCAGCTTCGGCCGCGCCTCCATAGCGATATGGTACTGTTTTCCCATACGTTGTGAACTCTACATTGTAAACAACGATACGACCTGCGACTTCTGCTTTGCGTTGTTTAAGCTCGTCGTATGACTTTACAACAAGCACCTTGGCTTTCAGAGAGCCATTCGTTGCAATACTGCCGCCGAGAGCCGCAACGGGCAAAGATCTGCTCATAGGCGAGGCCATGCGAAGAGTAGCATCGTTGCGCTTCCAGTTCGGAACCATTACGTGCTGTGTTTGCACATCCCACCCTTCGGACTTCATTCGAGCCACTAGCCAGTCGAGGCTTTTTTCCAAATTCTCCGACCCACTCAACCGCCGTGGATTATGGTCGCAGAAATCCTCGAGCACGGGCATCAACGCATTATCTGTGCGCGTTCGCTCGAGCAGCCGCGCTGCATCAGCACGAAATCGAGTGGATAATTCACCTGCCGAAACGACAGTGGTGAAAGCCAGCAGTAGCAGCATGTAGCGCATAAGCCCCCTTATAAAAAACACTTGAATCGCTATCCCGAAATTGCTCGAGTGCCCACGCGAGAATCGACGTAGTTCAAACATTTTCTTTAATCGATCCCCCTCGAACGCGTCGCAATTTAAGTCGACCACGGTGGCTTTCGTATTTTTGTGACTCTCTTAAGGAACTGGACCATGAGCCTGAGTGTTCGCGCGTTATCGACAGACGACACAATGCCGTTTATAAAGGCGCAATGGCAGTTCTATAAAGACGATCCACATTGGGTGCCACCAATGATTGTGGACCGCAAAAAGCTGCTGAATCGTAAGGTAAATCCCTTCTTCAAACATGCAGAGATGCAGCTCTTCCTAGCTGAAGATGATGGCAAGGTTGTAGGCCGCATAGCCGCCATCACCAATGCGCGTCACAACGAAACTCACAAAGACAAAGTCGGCTTTTTCGGATTCTTTGAATGCACGATGGATCAGGGCATTGCAACCGCTTTGTTTACTGCGGCCGAGCAATGGCTACGCGACCGCGGCATGACCCACATACGAGGTCCTGTTAATCCATCGATGAACGACGAAGCAGGCCTTCTCGTAGACGGCTTCGACGGTCCGTCTGTAGTGCTCATGACCTACAACCCCTCGTACTACGAACAGCTCCTGCTGGGAGGGGGCTACAAAGGGGCTAAAGACTTGTATGCATACCTGCTGCAGGGTGAAAACTGGATGTCCGCTAAAATGCAGCGTCTACTCAAGGTTGTCGTTGATCGCAATAAGGTAACGTTTCGCAGTGTAGAACTCAAAAACAAAGAGGGCTTCAAACGCGACGTACGTACGCTTAAAGAGATCTACAACAAAGCGTGGGAAGAGAACTGGGGCTTTGTGAAGATGACGGATGAAGAGTTCGATTTTCTTGCTGCAGACTTAAAGCAGATTGCCGACCCGGACTTTGTCTTCATTGTCGAGAGCAGGGGTCAGATCGCTGGCTTTTGTCTCGCGATCCCCGACATCAACCAATCCTTAAAGCACAACAAAAGCGGCGGATTACTGGGTGGGGTTTTTCACCTGCTTACAAAAAAGAAAAAGATCGATCTCGTGCGCATAATTGTTCTGGGACTCCTTCCGGAATTCCACGGCAAGGGCATCGATGCAGCCATCTATCATGAGATTGGTGCACGAGCAAAGGCCAAGGGCATTGTAAAAGGCGAAGCATCGTGGATTCTCGAAGACAATGTGATGATGAACCGAGGTCTGCAGCACGAGATGCATGGCGATCGTTACCGAACCTATCGTTTGTACGAGAAGAGACTCTAACACATGGGAAGAGCATTCGAATTTCGACGTGCCCGCAAAGAAAAGCGATGGGCAAACATGGCCAAGACGTTCACACGCATCGGCCGTGAAATTTCAATTGCGGTAAAAACTGCTGGTGCCGACCCGGACATCAATCCGCGATTGCGCGTGGCGATGCAGAACGCCAAGGTCGCCAACATGCCAAAGGATAATGTCGAAGCTGCTATCAAGAAAGCTTCGAGCAGAGACTCGGCAGACCTCGAAGAAATCAACTATGAAGGCTATGCACCACATGGCGTCGCAGTCTGGGTAGAGGCCGCTTCTGACAATCCAACCCGCACGGTTGCAAATGTTCGCTCGTATTTCAACAAGCTTAACGGCTCGCTTGGCACAACGGGCTCATTGCAGTTCATCTTTGAACGTAAGGGTGTCTTTACGATTCCGTCGGCTGGTGTAAACCGCGACGATCTTGAACTCTTACTGATTGAAAATGGCGTTGACGACATTCAAGAGATCGAGGATGACATTATCGCCTTTACATCGTTTGCAGATTTCATTTCTGTTCAGCGTGCCTTAGAAACAGCAAGTATTGTTGTAACGAGTGCAGAGCTCAGACGAGTACCGAACAATACAGTATCTCTTTCCGACGAGCAAGCCGAGGACGTTATTAAGCTCATCGACCGCATCGAAGAAGATGACGACGTGCAGAACGTCTTTCACAACATGAACGAGAACGAATAACATGTGTGGTATCGTCGCAGTATTCAACCATCCACAGGCGTCGGTACTTACCTATTACGCATTACATGCACTTCAGCATCGTGGGCAGGAAGCCTCTGGTATTGTAACGCTGTACTACGACGAAGAAAAACGCAAGCACCGCTTTGGTGTCCATAAGGGCGAAGGTCTTGTACTCGACGTATTCTCAGAACACACACTGTTTACTAAGAACCTTCGCGGTACATCTGCAATCGGCCATAACAGGTACAGCACAACAGGCAGCAACTCGCTAGCTAACATCCAACCCTTTCACTTCAACTATTCGCAGGGCAATTTTGCGCTGGCCCATAACGGCAACCTCACAAATACCCGCGAGCTTAGGTCGCGCTTGAAGGACGATGGTTCGATCTTTCAAACAACAACCGACAGTGAAATCTTTCTACATCTAATTGCTAGAAGTCGTCAACCAACGCAGATCCAACAGATTCAAGAGGCCGTGCGTACTGCTCGTGGTGCATACTCGCTCGTGATGTTATCCGAGCATGCTGTGTATGCTTCGAGAGACCCTCATGGCTTCAGGCCCCTTTGCATAGGTCGCATCAAGCACGACGAGGGTTATGCCTACGTGGTGGCTTCGGAAACGTGTGCCCTCGACATCCTAAGTGCCGAATATCTGCGTGACGTAGAGCACAATGAGATTCTCGTACTCGACGAGCGAACAAAGGCCACTGGTGAATTCACGTCGCACTACATCTCAGACTCGATGGAGGAGTCTCGACACTGCATTTTCGAATACGTGTACTTCTCACGTCCGGACAGCACAATCTTCGGTCACCCCGTCGACAAGGTTCGTCGCAAACTCGGCAAGAATCTTGCCGAAGAGAGTCCAGTTGGCAGCACGGACGAAGATAAAGTCATAGTTATCGCAGTGCCCGATTCTGGCAACACAGCAACGCTAGGTTTTGCGCGTGTTAACGAGAAGAAATTCCCAACGCGATATGAGATCGGACTTATTCGATCGCACTATGTAGGCCGGACGTTCATTGCACCGGGTCAGGACAAACGTGAATTCAAGGTGAAGACAAAGTTCAATGTTGTACGCGGAGTACTCGAAGGTAAGCGCGTTGTACTTGTCGACGACTCTATTGTCCGTGGCACTACATCCAGATCGCTTGTTCGGCTGATTCGCGAAGCTGCAAAGCCTCGTGAGGTGCACATGCGTATAACATCACCACCTGTTCGATTCCCGTGTATGTACGGTATGGATTTCCCAAGTCGGGGCGAACTCATTGCCAACCAGTATCCAAGCGAGGATGCTATTGCTGAAACACTTGGTGTTGATTCGCTGAAGTATTTAAGTGTGCCCGGACTTATGGATGCAGTGCCACACGCACCAGGTACAGGGTATTGCACAGCCTGCTTTACGGGACTCTACCCCGTTCCGGTAGACGCAGAGTCCGACAAGTTGACCATGGAAGATTAATGGACTCAGAACCCGGACAATTATCAGAGCAAAGTCAGCTACCAAGGTCCCCTAAGAACGCTTGGAAAATTGTTTACGGCCTTTTCGCCTTGCTTGCAATTATTGGCTTAACGCTTGTTGTTGTGTACAGGCAAACGACGAAACCGTCACAAGTGCTACAAAAAGAACGCATGCGAAACGCAACTCGTTCATCGATTGCTATCGTGTTTTCAAAGGTATCAGCACCTGCATCAGATTCGATCGTAAACTATATTATTAGTCAGGTTGGCGCTGACAGTATGGCTACCGACTTAGTACTAGGGACCACTGTCACCGATCCGTGGTGCTCTACGCTCGGCGAATACAGAACAATGCTTTACAAGGCAATGCGTGAAACCGACGAGCTGCGCATTTCAAATCAGACGCTCATCGTATCGAAGGTCGCAGGCATTCTGCTTAAGAACAACCACGCATCGACAGTGTATTTAGTTGGCACACTTACAGGAAGCGATCTAAGCGCCGTTGGACGTAGAACAGAACAGTCTGCGAGTGCAATGGCAATGCGAGCACAACTGAACGGTCCCGTACGCATTGTGTCGATGCTTCAGCCCCCTGATAGCCCCATACACAAGGAGTACGTGGGTATCTACAGAAAAGCAGGACTAGCAGTAGAAGAAAGGTAGTTCGTGCAAAAAAGAGCGAAGTGATTTGCTACGCTATTCGCGAAGCTATTTCGAGATGATTACGATCTCGGTGCGTCTGTTTAGGCTGCGGCCGAACTCTGTGGCATTGTCGGCAATGGGGCGTGTTGGCCCTAGGCCCAGAGTCAGAATGCGTTTCTGATCGACTACCCGCTGCACCAGATACGCCTTTGCGCTTTCGGCGCGAGCAAGTGAAAGCGCCTTGTTCGTACGAATAGATCCTGTATTGTCTGTATGCCCTTCGATACGTACAACCACAGCCGGACGACTTTTCATAAAGTCTATTAGCACATCGAGTTCCTCTATTTTGTCTCCCAGCACTGCGCTATTGACTGGGAAGAGCAAATTTTCAATGATGAATTTGCGTCCGATCTCCACGATCGGAATAATCTGCTTCACGAGTTCTCGTTTGTGTTCATCAAGGATTGCAACGTTGATAGAGTCTCTAATGACCTTTGAATCGCTGCTATAGGTAACCGCATACAGGTTTGTAAGCTGAGTCGAATACTGGTCGAGAATGGTTGAGAAGGGCTGCTTAATGTCAAAAGTCGCGCCACGTGATGCGTCGGCCATCTGTTTGTATTGTTCAAGACTTGTTGGTACGATACAAAACAATCGAACGCGGTTTTCGCGTAATTGATCGATGATCGTTTCAGTAGTCATGTACGTACGGCCATTACCTTTTTCGCCAAACTGATGGTATGGAGCATCGGTTATAATCACTGCAACACGATTAGCGGCGGGATTCCAGCGCGTTTTAGTTGCTTCACGAATCGCTTCGAGGGCGTTTTCCTTTTCATCAAAGCCACCCGTTGCGTACACAGTGTTAAGCCAAGACAGGAAAACTTTAACGTCAGCCGTTGGCTGATACACCCGTTCGTTGATGTCACTGAACAGGATGAGTCCCAGACGATATTCAATTCCGCGTGTTCGCAGACTTTGAACGAATGTTTCGACGTTGTTCTTAACTCCATTAATGTACTGCTGCATTGTTCCTGTGACATCTACTAGGAAGACAAAATCGACAGGAATACGCTCAGAGATTGCAATCTTTTCTACAGAGAGAACAGGTTTAGGTACACCATTCTCAACTACGGTAAGGGTCTTTGGATCGATAGACTCAAACGCACGAGATGAGTCGTCGATGAGCTCTACAATGAGTTTGACTTTGGGGAAGCGCGTGATATCTACGTTCTGGATGGTCATTTTTAGACCTGACGTAGACGAGCGTACACGTGCTTCTTCGGCCGAACGCCTTGCCTTCGCCAGTGAGTCTTCTGCTTGTTGTGCGAAGCATTGCACGTCGAACAGCGTGCTCGACAACAGGACGCACGACAACAGGACAGCGAGGCTCATCCTGTCGGCGAAACCAATCATGGTTAACCTCAGAAGTTGAAGCGCAGAACCGGCGAAATCATGAAGAAATTTCTGATTTCAAACGGACGGGTTCCACGAACCGGCGTCGAATACCGACCCTCTAAATACAACCAGTCACCAAGCAACGGAACGTAGATTCTACCCAGAAGCATTTGATTCGAGTATTGAAGACTAAAGCCGAACGGGAAAGAATTCTGGTTGCGGTATTCTGCCTTTAAGTAAACCCAATCTAGCGGTGTTGTTGGACGCCACGTGCGAAGACCCGAGACTTTTGTCGTAATCAAATCCTGAGTCACTACGTCGAGCGCAAGAAACGCGTTGTCAATTCCGCCAGCAGTGTCTTGAAACAGTGCTGCTTCTTTTACTTCAGCATAACTGATACCCGCATCAACCCGAATAAAATTCTCTGGGTTCTTTGGGTCAATCCACCAATTATAGAAGGCAGTTACTTGTCCGGTAGTGCGAAGTATTGCCACTGTTGAGATTGGTTGGATCGTGTAGTTTTCTGCCAATAGAATACGATTCTCGGCTGGAGGCAGCTGATAGTATGTCGTTGGATCGATACTAACCGAGTTGTTAATACCTTGCAGCGGTAATTCCATGTTTATCGCTAGACCGAATGGAGCGTGGAACGGCATGTAAAAATCCAGTCCACCGACAAACTTTCCACCGTACCCCGAGTTGAGTTTACGCGGAGCAATAAAATCGAGTAATCGATTTTGTCCTTCTAGTCCGCCAGTAATTCTATACCCAGCACCAAGGTGTGCATTAATCAAATACGGTATCGCACGGCGATATTCTGGGTCGAGATTTTCGTACAATGGCCGTTGAAGCTCGATTTTACCTTCGCCGGATTCCCAGTAGTGATAACCGACGCGATCAGTACCCAATGAAGATTTAATCCAGAAACCTGAATTGCCAACTTTGAGTGTCTGCTCGAATGCAGATAGCGTAAAGGCGTGGCGAACATTGGTAGGCTGACCGAAATCGATAATAGCATCGATTTGAGGTGACGAAGGGGGCTGCGATGGCGGAATTTCAACATAGCAGTATGGGCGCTTGGAATCGGCGATTCTATACGACAGCTTCCGCATGTTTGACTGAATCTCTGAAGCCACCATGCGTTCGCGACCACATTCAACGAGAATGAGGTCATACTCCACATCTGTTTCGTCAACTTTGCGCGGTGCCGCGGTAACAACGATGTTTTTTATATCGAGGTTATCAGCTCGGTACCCCATCAGTGTAAAGGTTTGCTTGATCTGAAACTGTAGATCTGGCTCGCAAATTTTCCAGCGAGGGAAGTACTGCAAAATTTCAGGGTCGATTGTTTTCAGAGCTGAGAGTACCGAATCTTGGGAAGATTGAGCCGTTGCGTGAGTTGTGCCAAAAGCAACAACCGTGAGCACGCCGAGGATCAACCGGGTCATTGTGGACATGTCTCGTGTTCCTTTTGCGTGATCAAAAATTGAAAATGAATTTGATGGCCGGCATCACTACTGCATTATTCTCCCATATTCTCTTGTCGCGAAAAACGGGTGTAAACACACGAACATCGGCGCGAACAGCAAAGGCAGGAATAATTGGTACCTGCAGCCAAGCAGTGCTCAGGATAGTTTCATCAAAGTACGAAAGTGAAAATCCAACTGGAGTAGACCAGCTTGTAGTCATGAAGTCTACACGGCCTGAGATGCCACCAACTGTTTCTTGATTCACTTTCTTGTAGATCGTCTTTGGTTCTTCTGAGGCTGAATCAGGCACGGTGCCCCACGTTTCCATGTTATACACTGTTCCACCTAGACGGAGGCGGAACATGAAATCTTTATCAATCTTCGTTGCAAACGAATACTGAATCGTTCCATGGAAACGAACCATGTAGTCGTGGTAACGCTGTGCGCCTACATCAAAGGTTTGATGCTCTGACTTGTTTGCATCATCAAACACGTACGAACCGGCTACGTTGAATACACCCGACTCCATGATGATGCGAATTGGGAAATCGAACGATCCATTAATACCAAAGCCACCACTTGTGAGCTTGCGTGTATTACCAAGTTCAGTAGCCAGCGCAGCCCAACCTGAGGTTGGCAATACGATGCCTAGGCGTGACGCGCTCCATATTGCATTCACAGCCAGGCGTTCGCTCCACAGCGATGGATAGTTGATGTCATCAAGTCCGTACTTGACTTCGAGACCATATACCGGCAGATAGTCGTTTGTACCCTTTGTTGAGTCGGGATCGGAATTCTCGACAACCGGACGTTCGTAACGACGATACGAGACACCATCAGCAACACTAACGATGATCTCGTTGTTGTTCTGGTAGTCCTGTGGGAGTCCCTCAGTTATACGTATGTACATAGGTGAGTCGTCTTCGTCGAGTAATTCTCCAACACCGTACTTCTTTTTAACAAACTGAATGCCTTCTTCGCCGATGCCTTGTGCTTCAGGCGTCACGTTTTCGAAGTTGCCCTGTAGGAGTTGATTGTCTAGGTACTCATAGAGAGTACTGGCAGAAGTTTCCATCACTTCCTTGCCTTTTTTAGCAACGCCGCTGACAAGGATTTGATCGTCTAAGCTCTTGCGAAGATCTGGATCTGCTAGATACACATCGCTAGGTGGGTCGAGATCCTGACGCAGACCGTAATAGCTCTCTGTTGTCTTCTGCGTTAGTAAGCCAATGATCTGATATGGCTCACCCGGAATTCGTCGAGTAGTTACAACAAATGCCTTTTTGAACTGCGCTCGTTCCCAAGCAAGCCTGCTCGAATAGTAGCGCTCGTAGGCCTTGCACCCTGGGGAATTGAGAAGCTTGGCCTGTTCCTTCTCATCAAAGCCTTCACCACCTGTAAGTACGAGGTTTTCGATATCCTCCTTCGGCTTACAAAGCTTAGCATCATCAGAAAGTGCTGGCTCTGCTGGACCCAAAAGCATATTGAGTTTCGTAACCGTGCCGTCTTCTTCGTTGACGCGGAAAACTGAAACCATGCCGTACCGCCAATTGCGGAATTTATTCAACAGCGCTTTGATTTGCGAGTTCTGTTGAGCAGGAACTTCAGCTATCGCAAACGCCAGGCAAAGGAAAGTACATATGATGTAGCGCAAACGCGTCATACCGGAACCTGGTTGTGTAAAACGTTCGTGTGTAAACAATACGCCCGTGCTCCTGTGAACACGGGCGATTAATCATCAATTCGAAATTGAAATCGGGCGAGTGATCATGCGGGGCTTGGAGGTCGCACCTTGCGCTCGGGAAGTAGCAGAAATCATTAACGTAGCGTTACCCTTCACCTGACCTTTGGTGAGAGGAGTCTTACCTGTCAACCGCAGCGTTACCTCGTAATTGGCTCCAACCCGACGCGCCTTGCCCACAACGACTACTTTATAGTTGTTGTTTGTCTTCAAGTCACGGACGGAAGATGACTGCACAGTCACTTCTACGTCACCCACTTCAGCTTTATCATCGGCGCTGATACTAGGCGCACGCACTGTTATACCACTGACTTTGAATTCCGCGCTGGCGTTGTCGAAAATAGGGTCTACTTTCATGTCGTTGGTAATGATTGTTGGTTTTTTGAGGCCAACTTCACCTGAGCCGTTGTACAGTTCGACCACTTCACCTGACTGAGGGTCTTTCCATGCAATAGATAGACCGACCTTGTCAGTGCCTGCCGGTACCATCACGTTGTCGCTTTGGCCTACCGACAGCTTGCGAATAGGGGCAACCTGAGACCCACCGCCCATGTTAAACTGCATGATGAATTCATCAGGCTTGATTGTGCTACCTGAAGCTGCAGATGCGACTAGTTCGATTGCGTCACCCCATGAAGCTTCGAGAGCACTTGAAACTTCAGGCTCGTTCAGAATCGTCGATGCGTAGACGTACACAGAGCATGAAACAACCTCTGATGCCTTACCCGATGTCCGTTGCACCACTTCAAATACATAAGGTTCATTTTGTGGGGCGAGATTTCCATCGATTGGTATCTCGAGATTCTTCGCCACCCACTGAACACCACCCGATGCTGTAGATGCCGACCCACTGCCACCAGAAATAGAGGCGTTACCTGGCTTCTTTGTAATCTCTGTACTGCCATTTGCAGGAGATACCTGGAATGGTAGTGAGAGCTTCGAAAGTTTGCTGAACACTCTCACAACAGATTTTAGATCAGCGATTTTTGGTTCGGCTGTTGGAATGTTCGGGCGTACAACCTTTACGGGAAAGCCCATCGAAGCGCGGTTTCCAT
>Ga0163150_10000795_pt1 | contig 56830 bp, 65 predicted proteins | sample OliLakLV19P2IB_FD_148628 | JGI IMG/M metagenome (GOLD analysis project Ga0163150, IMG submission 148628) | Freshwater microbial mat bacterial communities from Lake Vanda, McMurdo Dry Valleys, Antarctica - Oligotrophic Lake LV.19.P2.IB | ecosystem: Environmental > Aquatic > Freshwater > Lake >...
GTATAATGTCTACCGTTCAAAACACTTCCAATTTAGATGCTATTTTTGAAGCTCTTGCCAATAAACATAGACGAGAGATGATTTATGTCTTAGGCCTGCAACCTTGCTCAGTAAGCCAGCTTGCTTATATGAGGGACCTCTCCTTACCTGCAATCCATAAGCACATAAAAATACTTGAGGACTCAGGGTTAATTAAAGGCAAAAAGATCGGGAGAACTCACTTTCTTTCACTTAACAGAAAATCTCTACTCATTCTTCAAGATTGGCTTATGCAGTATCAAGCTTACTGGGGTAACAATGAAGAAAGTTTAGAAAACTATTCTCAATATTTAAGTAAAAACCCAACGAGAGGAGGTGATAAAAAATGAAAAAATTTGTACTTATTTTCTACGGAAAAGTTAGACCTGAAGACATGACTCCTGAAGAAATGAAAAATGTTATGGATAAGTGGATGGCGTGGTTTGGAACCTTTAAAGATCAAATGGTCGACGGAGGCAATCCATTTGCTGCTGGCGCAAAATCTGTAACAGTAAAAGGAGTTGAAACGATTCCTGCAGATATGTGGCCTGCTAAAGGCTATACAATCATTAATGCAAAAGACATGCATGAAGCAACAAAAATTGCTAAAGAATGTCCAGCACTTGTTGATGATAGCGAGGGAGCTGTTCGTGTCTATGAAGCGATGCCAATGTAAAGACATTTGTTTATGGAGAGGTATCTCGTTCAGGAGCTACCTCTTCATATTCGGATTTCAAGAAGCAAAAATATACTACTATCTGCTACAATTCCTTCTTTTTTACGCACCTCAGTTTTAAGTGGTAGAAGATAACCGTCCTTTTCCTTGTCCGGGAAAATCGATGTTTTCGAGCTCGTTTTACCCATAGTTACAACTACATGGAGTGAAACCCAACCCCTTTTCATATCACCAAAATGCTGTTTTATATTTTCTGAGATGTCATGAGGAACTGAAGCAAAATGCCATTCCAGGATAAAGCCAAACATTTGAATTTGTATTGGTTATTTTTCATAAATGAACGACTAACTAAGGAACTCTATTAATTTGTTTTTGTATTTCTGCTTCTGATTCGCTGCCAAATGTGACGAGTAGTTTATCACTCTGTTTGATCTCTTGATTCAATACATCACTGTTTTTTACCCGACTAAGATAAAACTGTAGAATTCCTTTCCTTCCAGTACAAAATGTCTCGTTTGTGCCAGTAGTCAAACACTCTGAAGTTAATGAAAAAGGCAGTGTTGAGAAGAAATCATTCCAGGTTATGCCAGACTTTTTAACCTGAATAATATTTGGGTTACTTGCTTCAATATATACATCTTGAGAGAGGTTGAGATACATGGGAGCAGTAAAAACTCTGAAAGTACTGTTAGTAAAAATAGCGAAGGATGATTGAATATCGGTTGTTTGAGCCATTGAAGCTTCAGTATTTTCATCCAGCACACTGGTGTTTTATAGAGTTTTAGGTACGGTTTGCTTTCTTGAAAAGAATATAAATCCACAAAGTAATATTAAGACAATAATTACGAGGACACCATAATTTTACTCATACATTCATCATATCTTATTTGGAGTTAGCTCTATGGCTTGTTTTTCGTCGGGAACGAAACGAAGAGCTAGAGAATTCATGCAGTACCTTTTACCTGTCGGTTCTGGTCCATCATCAAAAACATGGCCCAGATGACCCCCACAAGGATCTAATACTTCGATTCTGTCATCACCTAAGCCTGTTTCTCTTCTAAGTACAAGTGCATTTTCATTAATTGGTGGCCAGAAACTCGGCCAACCTGTACCAGAATCAAACTTCTGATCAGACCTGAAAAGTGGTATATCACATCCAATGCTGTAATACGTCCCTTTTCGTTTTTCATTGTTTAACTCGCCAGTAAATGGAATTTCAGTACCTGCCTCGCGTAGTATGTGGTATTGTTCTGGACTTAATATTTTTCTCCACTCTGCATCAGATTTAACCATATTTTTATCAAATGATCCTGAGACAATTGCACTACTTGGCCTAACTGAGGCTTGATCATTGTATCCTTGAGGTCTCAGTTGATAAAAAGCTAAACCAATAAGCAAAATCGAGGCCATAAGCAATATTATTAGCCGCCTAGATTTATAAAGAGGTTTTTTTGTCACATTATTCCTCAATCACCTTCTTTAAGGTATCTTTTCCTTGAACTCCTACAAGCGTCTTTACCACCTTACCGTCTTTAAAAAAGGCAAGAGTAGGAACACTCATGACGCCAAATTGTCCTGGGATTTGTATGTTTTCTTCAATGTTTAACTTTCCGATCTTGAGTTTCACTTCAATCTCTTGAGCTAACTCTTCAATAATCGGTGCAAGTGCTTTACATGGCCGACAACTTGGACCCCAGAAATCAACCAGAACTTGGATTGTTGATTTGATAACCTCCTCATTAAATGTTATTTCAGCCATAAGTCGCCTCCTTTACCCAAAAGTAAATGCAAAAACTTCTGCATTACTATCTTCAAATTCTAAGCGTAATATGTGGCGACCTGGAGTCGGGAGGCTAATTAACTTATATAGGTTGTCAGAATCGACTGTCACCACACCATTTATAACGTCTTCACCAAAATATTGCATCTTGCCATCGACATAGACTTTTACTTTCGCTGGTACCCCTTTGGTACGCATAACTAAAAATACTTCTTTTGACTCAAAATTAAGTTCTAGTTTGGCGCCTTTCTGCGGATTGGCATATTCTTCCATCACATTCCAATTACCCACAAAAGAAACCTGGTTACTACCTAGATTGGTAGGAGACGTATACATACCAAGAGTATTTTGTTTAATTTTTTCAGGAGAACCAAGGCTTTCAATTCTTCCATACCCCAAATATATTTCAGAGGTTTTTGAATGAATTTTATAGGTAGGATTATTTATCTCAGATGTTACATCTTTGGCCCCAGTTTCTTTCAGTAAATCCTGAATTACTTTCTCGGTTTCATCATACGCACCCTCTCCGAAGTGGGTGTAGCGAATATATCCTTCCTTATCTATTATGTATTTAGCAGGCCAGTAGCGATTGCTGTAGGCTTTCCAAGTTGCAAAATCATTATCCTGCACAATCGGATAGGGCAGTTTAAAATCTTTTATGGCCTGGGCAACATTCTTCTCACTCTTCTCAAATTCAAATTCAGGAGCATGAACACCTATTATTACAAGTCCCTTATCACTATATTTTTCATGCCAAGCTCGTAAATAAGGCATTGTTCTTTGACAATTTATGCAAGAATATGTCCAAAAATCGATAATGACAACCTTGCCTTTTAACTCCGCAAGTGTAAGTGGATTTGAATTAAACCATACTCCTCCAGAAATTATCTCAGGAGCTTTCGGGCCTTTTTGCTGATTTACATCAAACATGGGCTTTCCAATATCTTCCTTTTTTACTTCGATTCCAGCTTTTTTATCAAGTTGATTTCTGATCATCTCATTATCTTCAAATTGAGTTAGGCCTGTGCCGTATTGAGGGAAAGTGTTTAGAATAAAAGTTTGAAATTTCCTATCAACATTAAAAAATATTCCGATGGCAGTCAGAATCATAAGCACTCCAAACAGTTTTTGAATGTGTCCTAAATTGGCGAGTAACCACGGGACACGCCTAAGTGCATTTTGTCCACCAAGCATAATTAAAAACATGGGGATTGCAGTACCTAGTGAGTAGGCAAGGGTAATGAGAAACGCATCAAAGGTAACTGTGCCAGTTATTGCAAGCGAGATGACTGATGCAAGTATCGGACCAACACAAGGTGTCCAAAGCAGTCCTACTGAAAGACCTATCAGTAAGCCACCGCCAAAGCCTGTCCTGTTTTGACTACTGGGCATAAACTGGGCAAGGTGCGAGAAAAGTCGTTCAACAAGAACTTGAAACTGGGGAATAAGCAATGAAACTCCGAATCCAGCTATAACAAACACTGAAAACAATCGCATGGTTTCAGCAGGTATTCCACTAATCCGCACAATAGTCGAAAGAAACAGCGTAAAGAAAGTAAAACTTAAGATAAATCCAGTAACCACACCAAGCGGGCGAGATTTGCCTGTATTCACTCCACCAATACTTGAAGTTAAAATTATTGGAAGAATGGGTAAGATACATGGTGAAAGTATCGTTATAACCCCAGCTAAAAATGCAAATGCGATAAGTAATATCATAAGTTTTTTATTTAATCTCTGATATGGTTTTTATCTTGGCAGATAGAAACCACACCACAGACTACTTAATCTTAGCAAGCAGCTCATCTGTTTTTCCTCCATTCCATTTGGTAACTTCTTTACCCTGTCCATCAATTTGGACAAAAGTGTGTTGGTAGGTGATACCGTACTTTTTGGCCAGATCCTTTTCCTCTTGATCGGTATTTTGATCGTTGTAATTGGTTCGTATGACAACAACATCCTCAGGTATTTTATTTGGATTAGCTGTAAAATCTTCATTAGCAGCTTTACATGACGGACACCATGTTGCATAGAAATATAATACTCTACGTTTGTCAGCCGATTGGTCCAAAACAGCTTTTGAGTACTCAACATAGCGGGATGAATCTGATTTCATCATTTTATCGCCGTCATTTTCCATCATGGTTTCACCCTGTTTTTTCTCCATCGCTTCCTGTTCGGGTGTTTCGCCCTGCTCCATTTTTGCTGATTCACTTTTTTGAAAATTTTGATTGGCAATAAATAATCCTCCAACAACAAGAACCAATAGCACAATTCCTCCAATTATTATTTTGTTATTCATATGTTTTCACCTCCTTATAATACTAATGTCTAATATGTCCATATATCAGAGCAACTATTTTTGCCAGTAAACCAATACAGATTGCGATAATAAGAAATGGATCTATTTCTCCCTTAAAACTTTGCAGGATAACCCCGATAATGAGAGTCGCAATTGTTGCAAAGTATGCAGATCGTGAAGCAATAAATTTATGCATCTGCTCACGTTCATCACCTGGCTTCTCCTTCCAAAGAAAACCGGCAAAGATAACAAACAGCACGATAAGGAATGGAACCATAAATGGATGTAGTGCATGAGGCATCAGTAGATCAAGTGGGTTGATATAAAACACCAGAAGGCCAATAAGCGCAAGCGAGATAATTACTTCACCGACAAATTTAGTCTTCATATTAATATTTATATGTAAATACTTCCTCAACAGTTTTTTTAAAAAATCTGGCAATCTTTATTCCAAGTAAAAGGGATGGTGTATAATTCCCTTTTTCAATCGCAATGATTGTTTGACGAGATACCTTAACTGCTTTTGCAAGATCTTCTTGAGTTACGTCAATTTCTTTCCGTAATTCAAAAACTTTGTTATTTATATGATCCATGATTATTTTAAAAATGTCAAGTAGATTTGACATCATTGTAGAAGATTACCTTAGGTTAGTCAAGTGGATTTGACATTATTAATGTTTCATCTTAAAAAATTTTGTTACAATACCGTTATGCCAGACAACTACATCCTAAAAACTAAATCCCATGAGGATGATACGGATTTAGGGCAACTCACACGAACTATTTATATAGAAACCGATAATAAGGATTCCTCAAAATTACAAGTATCGTTTAATGTCAATGTTATAAAGAAATGAAATTGGATATAATAAATCTATGAATAATCAAATGAAATATGGATTATTAGGGGCACTTATCGGAGGAGTTACAGTATGGCTTCTTATGACAGCAGTTATAAGTCCAAACAATACTGGAATGATGAATTCAAATTCAAACTCACAAAGAGGAGCCGGAATGATGGCAAATATAGACCAGCATTTTATTGAGCAAATGATTCCTCATCATGAAGACGCTATTACCATGGCTAAATTAGCACAGACCAAAGCCCAGCGCTCAGAAGTTAAAGAGTTGGCTAACAATATTATTGATTCTCAAGGGAAAGAAATAAGTCAAATGAAAAGTTGGTATAGGGATTGGTTTAATAAAGACGTACCAGGGGATAATCAAGTAATGAACCAACATGGGATGATGGGCGATACATCTGATATGACGAGACTTGAACAAGCAACAGACTTCGATAAGGCATTTGTTGAAGAAATGATTCCGCATCATCAAATGGCTGTCATGATGGCAAACATGCTCAAGGGTGGAACTAACCGACCTGAAATGAAAAAACTTGCCGATGACATTATCGCTGCTCAAACTAAGGAAATAGATCAGATGAGAGTCTGGTTAAAAGAATTGGGAAATTAAAAGAATCATTATTATGAGTAAAGAAATGCATCACTATCAGGATAGTTCGACTATTGCAGGCTCTCCAGAGGAGGTATTTAGCTATGTAGATGATGATGCTAATTTTTCTTCTCATATGAACAAATCGAGTTGGATGATGGGTGGAGGAAAGATGGAAACTCGGGTTGATGAAGGAAAAGGTCAAAAAGTCGGATCACATATTCAAATGAGTGGAGAAGTCTTTTGGGTTACAGTCTCGCTTGACGAAGTAATTACTGAACACGAACCGCCCTTGAGAAAGACTTGGGAAACAGTCGGGACACCTAAGCTTATCGTCATTGGTGATTATCAAATGGGTTTAGAAGTTAAACCTGAAGATGCTAATTCAAATCTGACTGTATCGATTGATTATTCTCTTCCTGAGTCTCGAAAAACACGATGGATTGGTCAATTATTTGGAGGCATGTATGCAAAATGGTGTGTTGGCCAAATGGTAAACGGCACGAAAAACTATTTCTTGACTAAAAATGTCTCTAAATAACAATGAATACTTTGGAAGCATATCTAGATCATCGGAATAAACATTATGAAATTCAACATAGCTTGGAAGGCATTATTTTTTATAGGACTATTTAGCGTGCTGATTGGACTTCATTTCCTCCTAATCCGCCCCAACTTTGTATTCTTTCCCGAAGACAGCCGATTTACTCAGATTACAACTGAGCAGTTGAAATCATATAACAGCAATCTTTTTACTTGGATAGGGTTTGTTTTTCGTTCTTAGGGAGCGTTTGCAATATCAACAGGAATATTAATTATGGGCATATACCACTTTGGCAATAGCTGGAATTCCTTCATTCACTATATTTTTTCTCGTCAATGTAGCTCTCAAATCAGATTTTACAGTAGTTATTGGGTTGTATATCATCGCACTATTAATGACATTTAAGGAGGTTTTTAAAAAAAGCAAATGAATATTATAAATCAAGAAACACAACCCGAGCATGATTTTGAACCAATAAAGGGGAGTATCGCTATACTTGCAATGAAATTACTTGTTTTGCTCTTTTTGTTTGAAGGGTTATATTCTGGTTTATTTTACTTTCTAAATATATATTTTAATCTTCCTCTTGATTGGCACCATCACTCCTCCATTCTCTTGCTCGGAATTAATGGCATAAAGATTGGTTTAGAGTTTATTTTTATTCTTTATCTATTTTTTCAATGGGCTGGAATAAGTTATTTCATAACTAAAAAGCATATTATCAAACGAGTTGGCATTATGACCAGTCGTGAGGAAGTATTCCATTTTGACAACATTCGATCCATTGCTGTAAATCAATCTTTTTTAGGAAAGTTATTCAACTATGGTGATATTGAACTAAAAACAAGTGCTTCTGGCGGATATCAGGCAGCATTAATTCTTATTGGTATAAACAGACCACATACTTATGAAACTCTTTTAAAAAGATTATTTTGATTTAGATGTGCCGTGACATTTGTTACGGAAAGATTACCAGTTAGGAGTAAACTAACTATATGAATATGAAACAAGTTAATACAACAAGCTATACCTGCCAAATGCATCCTGAGATTATGGAAAATAAACCGGGAAGCTGTCCAAAATGTGGTATGAAACTTGTTCCCTCAACGGGAAAAGCAAGAGATAAGCCAATGGATCATAGTACTCATAAGGGACATGCAATGAAACCAACTTCTGAAATGTCTTTTTGGGAAAAGATGAAAATGAGCATGTCTATGACAATGGGTATGGATCATACAGGTATGGCAGGTCGTGAAATGGTAAAACTGATGGAATTAGACATAAGAAATAAGTTCTTTTTTTCACTTCTACTCACACTTCCCATTCTTGCGTATTCAATGGGTAGAATGCTGTTAGGTTGGAATCTACCTTCCCCTATACCTATATCCTGGCTACTATTTCTGTTAACAACTCCAGTCTTTTTTTACGGTGGATGGCTCTTTCTTTACTCGGCTTATCATGAGTTAAAAACTGGCAAACTTGGTATGTCTGTCCTTATTGCGGTTGGAATAACAGCTGCCTATGTGTTTAGTATCATATTAACGATTCTAGGAGGGCATGAGACGTTTTATGAAGCAGCAGCAATGCTTATCACCTTTGTACTCTTTGGGCATTGGATGGAGATGAAAAGTAGACGTGGTACAACTGATGCACTTCAAGCATTATTTAATTTAGTTCCGCCCCAAGCTAGAGTTATGAAAAATGGCGAAGAAACACTTATACCTACTTCTGAAGTAAAGCTCGGAGATATTCTTATTCTTAAGCCTGGGGATAAAGTGCCAGTTGATGGTGAAATTATTGAAGGTGAAACATCAATTGATGAATCGTTGGTCACTGGTGAATCGGTACCCGTAGAACGAAAATCAGGGGACATGGTAATAGGTGGATCAATTAATTTATCAGGTTCAGTGCAGTTTAAGGCCACAAAAGTTGGTGCAGATACTGCTCTTGCTCAGATTGTTAAAATGGTTGAAGAGGCTCAGAACTCTAAAGCTCCAGGGCAGAAACTTGCAGATAGATTTGCTAAGTATCTGGTAATTGTAGCTGTAGGTGGTGGGTTACTCACATTTATAGTTTGGTATTTCATCCTCGGCGCACCAATACTTCTCGCACTAACCTTTGCTATCTCAACTGTCGTTATTGCCTGTCCTGATGCCCTTGGATTGGCAACACCAACTGCCGTAGCTGTTGGAACGGGTCTTGGAGCAAAACATAATATTCTGATTAAAGATGCGGCAACGCTGGAGCAAACATCCAAAATACAGGCGGTAGTGATGGACAAAACAGGAACGCTTACTGAGGGGAAACCAAGGATTACCAGTATTGCGACAGTTGCAGGTTTTGATGAAAATAAAGCTTTACAACTCATTGGAGCAGCAGAGGCAAAGTCTTCTCATCCATTATCAAATGCTGTGCTTGAAGAACTAAAAAAAAGAAAACTATCACTTCAGCAAAAAGTTGAGAAATTTCAAAATTTATCAGGGTTGGGGGTAAAAGCACTAGTTGATGGAAAGCTGGTATTGGTAGGAACCAGAAAATTGATGAGTGAAAGTAAGATTGATACTTCCTCTCTTGAAGAAAGTATAGTTTCCTTTCAGGAAAACGGTGAAACTATTATGCTTTTAGCAGTTGATAATAAATTGACAGCAATTGTGGGTGCAATCGATCCAATTAAAGAAAATGCAAAAAAAACAATTGATCGTCTTAATGAACTGGGTATTGAGACAGCAATGATTACTGGAGATAACGAAAAGACAGCTCAAATTGTTGCTAAGAAGATCGGTATTAAAAGAGTATTTGCCGATGTGATGCCAGAAGACAAAGCAAAGTATGTCAAAAAACTTCAAGATGAAGGTAAATTTGTGGCAATGGTTGGTGATGGGGTCAACGATGCCCCAGCGCTCGCAACAGCTGATATTGGTATAGCGATTGGGGCCGGAACAGATGTAGCTATAGAGACCGCAAAAATAGTTCTCATGAAATCTGACCCAGCAGATATATTACGTGCAATCAGATTATCCAAAGCAACTGTTAGAAAAATGAAGCAAAATTTGTTTTGGGCTTCTATTTATAACTTACTTGCCATCCCCATAGCAGCTGGAGTGCTGTATCCTTCCTTTAATATTTCATTACGTCCTGAAATTTCAGCTTTATTAATGAGTGTTTCTTCCATAATCGTGGCAACAAATGCAGTTTTGCTTAAGAGAGCAGAGAAAGATCTTGTAATGATTTAATCATATAGTATTCTGCGTATAGACTTCCTCGATCCTTCCCGGTACCTTGACCACTGAAATGGCTAAAATACCCGCTCCAGCAAACCAAATATCACCTCCAATATTAAACGTGGAGTACTGCTTGTACGCAAGAAAATCAAGCGAGGATGATGAACGGCAGGCAATGTCGATTGACGCTCAAATTAAAGAAATGACCGATCTTGCATCCAGAGAGGGATTCATCATCAAAGAAATTCGAAGAGAAAGCCATTCAGCCAAAGAATCAGGACAACGACCAGTTTTTAAGAAACTTCTCGAAGACATTAGAGATGGAATGTTTACTGGGATTCTTTCATGGGCTCCTGATCGACTGAGTCGAAATGCTGGAGACTTGGGAATGGTCGTCGATCTTATGGACCAATGGAAACTACAGCAAATTAAGACCTTCTCTCAAAGCTTCTCAAACAATCCCAACGAAAAGTTTTTACTCATGATTCTCTGCTCCCAAGCTAAGCTTGAGAATGATCAAAAAGGAATTAACGTAAAAAGAGGCATTCGAGCCAAATGTGAGATGGGTTGGCGACCAGGGATGCCTCCCATAGGCTATTACAATAGAGCATTCGCAGGTGTTAAAGATATTGTGATAGATCCAGACAGAGGATACATTGTTGCCGAAATGTTTGAACGAGTAGCGAGAGATGGAGATAGTGGTAGGACTTTGAAGAAATGGCTTGATACCTGCCTAACCACAAGAACAGGTAAACAAGTTACATTGAGCCAAATTTATCTGATGTTAAAAAAAATCCATTCTATTATGGAGAATTCGAATACCCAATAGGTGCTGGTAACTGGTATAAAGGTGCATACAAACCCTTAATTACCCGAGATATATTTGATCAAGTACAAAAACCACTAATTGTTCCCAAGAAATCAAAATGGGGAGGAAAAACATTCACTTTCAAAGAATTATTTAAATGTGCAAGTTGTAGGTCGTTGGTTATTGGCGAAGATAGATACAGAAAACGAAAATATAATGAACCCAGATATCATATTTATTATCATTGCACGAGACTAAAAAAGTATGGTTGCCCCGAGCCATACATCACCGAAGAAAAACTAATAAAACAAATTCTTCGTTATATTAATTTCATGTATATGGCACATCCTCAGCTTTTCGAGCTAAATAACTTTTTGAAATATAGTATGGGCGAGTATAAGAAGATGAGAGATGAAATTCTGTGGGCACAAGATATTAATCCAGATAACAAACCAATCAATCTTATGGACTATGCCAACTACGCGTTTCGCAACGGAACAATACAAGAAAAGAGAGAAATAACCAACGTATTAAAGAGACAACTGTATATTCATAACGAAACTGTTACTTCATTACCCCTTATCTAGTCGAGTGTAAATATTCAGTTCAAATCCGATTCCTCTGGTTACCTAGGACATCATCGAACTGTAGCTACAAGATTCGAACTTTAAGGGTGTTTTAACGGTACGAATGTTTTGAACAAAAATGGGGCGTTTAGCAAGCCAGTTCGGGCTATTCAGAGAGTACGGTCACTCTCGATTGTTATATTGGCTGCCCGACAAGGATTTGAACCTCGGTTTTCGCATTCAGAGTGCGACGTCCTGCCGCTAGACGATCGGGCATTGTTACAATTTTATTATTCCTTTATGAACTTTGCGGTGACAATTTGCGCATAAAACTATGCATTTAGATATTTCATCTACAATTGTTTTCTTACCCCACCCCTGCAATGCAATTACTGAGATATTAAAATCCTTCTTCTCATCACCTAAGTGGTGAAAATCTAAACAAACACTTGTATTTTCAGCGCATACAATACAATTAAGTGTTGATTTATATGCTTGAAACCATTCTGATATCTCGGCTCGTCTTTTTTTTATGCGTTCTTTTTCCGTAGCCTTATTATTTGCATAATGCTTCTTATTCCATTTTCTGAGATATTCAAGTTTTTGTTGATAATCTTTGTAGGGCATCAATTAATGATTGAAGGATCTGAAACAAATGTCAAGAACAGATCCAAATCACTAATTTGTATATTTTACCTCATTTAGTCACCTGAAGCACCTTCAACCATCGTTTTAGGGGTTGAAATAAGCTATTACAAGTAACTACAATACACACTTCCGTTGATTATCAGGAGATAGAAGTTGACGTTAACACTAACAATTGCCCTTCTCGGGCTTCACCTAAATGCAGTACCACCTCAGGACACTATAGATTGCATTGGACAATTCCGCTTTAATGGCAGAATAGAAGATCTGGAGAACGGCTACTGTGATTTTCGTGATCGCTGGGTACCAGGTCTGATTACTGAAGGTACACACGATAGACCGGCTCCACCTTATACCAAAGGCAATGTCGTCTGGTACAACATTGGTGTGATGGAGCAGACCGCAAAGGAGATGGGGGTTGATTTGAGTGCATACAAAGACGGAATCGCCCTGATGTCATGTAGTGACTTTGGTGCAACTGTTTGGCTCAAACGCCCAGGGTACGAGTGGGAAGGACCATTCATTTCCATTGATTGTTCTCACAGGGTGCACATGTACCCGAACATCTATTACGGAGGGGAGGTCGCAGAGATTGGTTTTAAAACTGCTACGGAATGGGGTATGACGGCACTCGACGCGGAAGGGAAGCGGATAGTACATTCGTGGAGTATGTCTGAAGTGGAAGTATATAAAGGAAGTACCCCTCCAGGTCCTGAATTAGTCCCGGTAAACTATGTACTGTGGTGGATGGAGAACGCAAAGTTCACAAATGGATATCGGTTCAATTAAACCGAAAAAGGGTATGGAGAAATCCATACCCTTCTTTTTTTCGGTGAAAAGCTCTTACGCTTCTTCATCTTTCGGAGCTTCCTCCTCAACTGCTGCTTCTTCGGCATCAGCTGCGGGTGCTTCCTCGTCTGTAGGAGCCTCCATCGGTGCTCCTGCTTCATCACGTGGTGTTTCTGGTCGTGCTTCGTTAACGATTAACACGCGACCTCCGACTTCTTTTCCATGAAACATTTCGTGTGCGGCAGTTGCTTCCTCAGGTGTGGACATCTCTACAAACCCAAAGCCTTTCGATCGACCAGTGTACTTATTCACAATGATAGTAGCATCGACGACGGTACCGGCTTTAGAAAATTCTTCCATTAGTTGCTCACGAGCCATACTAAAGGGAAGATTTCCTACGTAGAGTTTATTGGGATTGGGGTTCAAGACATGCTCACCTCCTTGGCGGTCATCACATTGCTTGTCTGAAGAAATTCATACAAACCAGACTTCCGTAATTAGTATATCAGAGATTGAGATGCTCTTTAATAGGACTAATTTGCTTGTTCTTGACGGCCAAGTGTCTGTCATCGATAAGTCCGTTGATGACGTCGAGCGTTTTGGATAGCGCTTGAGTTAATATCTCATACTCATTAGAGCTCACATCAATACAAATGTTATAAACCCCTGGCTTTTCTTCTTTCCAGTTCCATTGTGTCATTCCATTGTATTCAACCTGTCGATACCCGTATTTTAGTTTTTCATCACAGAGGAACTCAAGTAAAATATGCTCAAACAAATGACCGGTCTCAGTATTCACTACTTCTTTTTTGAATGCATTACCGTGTGGATTGAAGCACTCACAACTAAATATATTTAAAACCTTTTTTGTAAGAGTTTCGACTAGTGTGGGAAATGCTGAGGCATACAAAAGCTCTGGGCGAACAGTTAAACAAAACAAGGTAGTCTTAAGCTGAGGGTTAATTTCCAGCTCGTATTCTGGATGATTGTAGGTTGAGTGCATAAGTAAATGTGCAAATGTTTCTTACAAAACATTTACAATATCCATATATTGATGCTTTTTTGAAGAATAGTCAACAAGCCAAGGTTATGCAGATCTTGAGGCTCCAATTTCCTCTACTTTTTGGAGTATCACGTCATCTGGAATTTTACTCATATCAATTCCTTCCTTGTGAGCAGTTATGAGGCCTAATAGTATTCGTCGCACCTGACGTGCCTGATTTTTCGGAAGATATTTAATTGGCTCAGGATTTGTTTCGTATCCGGTAACCTCGAAGGTGAGTGCAGCGAAAAATAGGCTTTCAGAGATATGAATACCATTAATATTTGAAAGCAACATCGAAAATACGGTTTCAACCGTAAAAAACTGTCTCCAAATAATATCAGCCTTGTTTTGATCGACCCGGATGGTATTCGGGAAGATCGTAAAGGGAAACATTGACGAAACTTCGATCAATGTAGTTTGGGTTTGATCTGCGAGTGCATTTAACTTTTTTTCTTCGCTCATACCCTTATTGTAGATACAAAAAACCAAATAGCAAGGGATTCTAGGCTTTATTACGCCTTTCTTACGACGTTTTTATTTGCTTGCATCGCTACGTATTTAACAATAGCACCAGAGAGGAAGGAGGTGAAGAAATATGAAAATAAATAATACAATTTTAGGTATCTTTAATGATCGTGAAGCTGCAGAAATCGCAATCGATCGTTTGCAAGTGAGCGGGTACAATCCGAAAGAAATCTCTGTAATCGTTCGCGATCAAGAAGTCGCGCATGAAATACATGAGTCAACTGGTACTCAGGTCGCCGAAAGTGCCGCAGGTGGAGCAACCACTGGTGGCGTCATTGGAGGGATCGTTGGTCTTTTGGTTGGTGTAGGTGCGATAGCAATTCCAGGTATTGGAGGAGTATTAATCGGAGGACCGCTTGCTGCCGCATTAGGTTTGACTGGTGCTGCTGCAACAACCCTGTCGGGTGCAGCAACTGGTGCACTGGCTGGTGGATTTGTAGGTGCGCTTGTAGGGCTTGGAGTTCCTGAAGAAACTGCAACGTACTACGATCAGCGTTTGCGTGAAGGTGCAGTTTTGCTTGCAGTCCCTGTTCGAGAATCTGGACAAGCTTCAGAGCTAAAGTCGTTGTTTGAAGAGCTCGACGCGCAACAGGTTTACTCTATTGCTTAAAATATCGGTAAGAAGGGGAAGTGCACTTTCCCTTCTTTCTAGGTAACGCTGTATACTACCCGCTATGGAGAGTACAAAGTTAATTTCATATATTCGTCACGTAGTAAGCCATGAATTCCGAGGACCACTTGCTGGAATTAAGGCAGTTACTTTCTTGATGCGCCGAAATCCTACCCCAGACCAAGTATCAGACTATGTTCAAAAAATAGATCAAAAAGTAGACACTTTAACACATCACATTTCAGACTTCCTTGATTATTTGAGAATAAAAGAAGAGTCATTTGAAATTCATCCTGAGATAGTCTCCTCTCGTGAACAAATAGAAAAGATAATTCACTTAAACAAACAAAGTATTAGTTCACACATGATTAACGTTTCAGAATTACCTGATGTGAGTATCACTGTTGATCCTCAGCGATTACAGCAGCTGCTTTCAATACTAATAGCCAATGCGGTAAAGTTTTCTCCAGAGGAAAAGCACATTAGTGTGATAGTTGAAATACACTCAGAAGAGATTCATATTTCAGTTCAGGATAAAGGTATAGGAATGTCAGATAAATTTATTGCTGACCTATTTGACGATGAAAAGATCCTTGAAAGCAATCGAACCATGCCTGGTATGGGTTTATGTTTATATATTGCTCAGCACATCGTAAAACTACACCGAGGACAACTATCTGTGACTAGTAAAGAAAACAAAGGTACCACAGTGTTGGTTAAGCTCCCCATTTTGAAGTAGTGTTATGTCCGCTTAAACATCTTTGAAAGCTCCCTTAAGGTGATCGCAACCTTTAAAGGTCGTCCGTGAGGACACGTGTATGCAGTATCGAGCAATGACAAATCAGAAACGAGACTTTGTATTTCTTGATCAGTGAGAGCGTCACCCGCTTTAATTGCACTTCGACATGCGAGGTAAGACAAGAGGAGATGTGTTTGTTGATCAATGTCTTTAGGTATCTTGTTTTCTGCTAAATCGTTTAAAAGCTCGCTTAAGAGGCCAGTCACATTTCTTTTTTCAAACAGAGCGGGTATAGCATTGACCTTTATATCAGTATCTCCAAAATCCTCGACTTCGAAACCTATTTTTTGAAAAAAATCTTCATACGCAAAGTACAGGGCGTTATCAGCTTGTGATACGTGCACCAAAAGTGAAGGAGTAATCTGAATAGAATTATTTTGCTTGACCTTTTTTATATATGCTTCCTTGAATTGTTCAAACAATATTCGTTCATGAGCTGCGTGTTGATCGAGTATTACAACTCCTTCTGTACTCTGTCCAATTAAATACATATTGTGGACTTGTATCCAACTGGTGGGAAGGGAATCATGTTCGGGCAATACCTCTTTTTTGAGTGTCTGAGCCAAAGGACTGTGAGTTTCGCTTTTCTTCCAAGAAAGGTTATAGAACGTTAAGTTGTGATTTGTGAGTGCTTCACTAACGGTCGCTTTAATTGTTTGGTAGACAACGTCATCTTCAATAAATCGAATCGTTTCTTTACGCGGATGCACATTCACATCAATTCGTTCATTGGGCAACGACACTGTGATTACTGAAGTTGGATATGCCCCAGGGGCGAGGAGCGAGCTGTATCCGTCTTTAAGAGCTTGCAGAACAACTGCGCTTGTGACTGGTCGGCCATTCACGGTGACATACACTTTCCGTGCGGATGTCGTCTGAATCTGTGGACGCGAGGTGAGACCAGATATCGTGATATATCCATCCTGGTTTGAAATTGGGATGAGATTTTGTTCAAGATCGGCTCCAAGAAGCAGGATACTGATGTCGTTAACCGACTTTACCCCATCGGTCGTGAGCACTAATTTATTATCATTTGTGAGAGTGAATGTCTTATATGGATAGGCGAGTGCATATGAGGTAACTACCTCAAGGATATGACGATATTCGGCCAGTGCCGTTTTTAAATATTTTTTTCGTACAGGAGTGTGTGTAAACAATTGAGTCACAGTAATCTGTGTACCAGCAGGCATACCAACTTTTGATATGTCGCTTCTCTTTCCATCTTCTATCTGTATCCCTGATCCATATTGGTTATAAGCTTGCCTCGTGATAATTGAAATATTTGAGATAGCTGCAATGCTGGCAAGGGCTTCACCTCTGAATCCCAGTGAGTCAATTCTTTCTAAGTCTTCTAATTTACTTGTAGCATGGAGCACTGTTGAGAGGTTGAGGTCATCTGTGTCCATTCCTATTCCGTTGTCTCGAATTTCGATGCGCTCAAGTCCATGACTGGATAGTGAGATATCAATAGTGCTAGCTCCAGCATCAATCGCATTATCAATAAGCTCTTTCACGACAGACGCTGGTTTTTCTATTACCTCCCCAGCGGCAATTTGCGCGACTACCTCTTTTGATAATACTTTAATTAATCCCATGTGATGTTTTTTGCAGCTCTGATAATTTAGTTAAAGCATCAATCGGTGTAAGTGAATCAATATTAATCTCCTGCAACTGCTTTACAACCGATACTCCATGATCTTTTCCAAATCCTTCAAGCATTTTTTTTGCTTTGCTGATGACTTCTTTGGGCACTCCTGCTCGTTGTGCAACTGCAATTCCAAAGCTTTCAGTTGCTGGGCCATCTTGTAAGGTATAGAGCATAACAGGTACCTGTTTATTCATATGAACGCCCATGTGTACGTTTTTAATCTTATTAGGAAAGCTCTCTTCGAGTCGTTGCAACTCGTGATAGTGGGTGGCAAAGAGCGTTTTTGGAGAAACTTTAAAATGTGTGACAAGGTACTGCGCAACTGCCCATGCGATACTAATACCATCATATGTGCTTGTTCCGCGTCCGATCTCGTCCATAATAATTAAACTTTTTCCAGTTGCATGGCGCAGTATATAAGCGGTTTCAACCATCTCAACCATGAAAGTTGAGAGCCCGGATGTAATTACGTCGGAAGCACCGCTTCTTACAAAAATGTTATCCACCACTCCAATGCGAGCAGACTTTGCAGGAACCCAACTTCCAATATGTGCCAAATATACAGACAGTGCTACCTGTCGAATGAACACTGATTTACCTGCCATGTTTGGTCCCGTAACTAAGAGGAGTGGAGTATGAACGTTTGTAAGTGTGCAGCTATTTGGGACAAATTGATGATCATTCAATAGCGTTTCGACAACCGGATGTCTGCCATCAACTATTCGTATTTCTCCTGAATACACCATTTTGGGACTGCAATATCTATTACTTATCGCAAGCGTTGCAAATGAGTGAATACAATCTATGAGTGCAACAGCATGTGCGGCAGATTGTATTGATTGAATATGAGTAAGTATTTTTGTAAGTGTTTTATCGTATAGTTGCTGTTCCCTTTTTTTAAGTGCAATATCCGCGTTTAAGATCTGTGATTCTTTATTTGCAAGCTCTTCTGTCGTATAGCGCTCACCATTAACCAATGTTTGTTTACGGATGTAGTAGTCAGGAACTAAATGTGTATTTGCTTTACTAATTTCAATATAAAATCCAAACACTTTGTTGTATCGAACCTTAAGTGAATTAATACCACTTCGTTTTCGCTCAACCTCCTCAAGGGAAATTACCCAGTCCTTTCCAGACTGCACAATCTTTGCAAGATCATCACGCATTTCGTCAATTCCTTCTTGAATCATTCCACCTTCAGTTATCGAGACCGGCGGGTCTGAGACTATTGTTTTTTGAAGCATAGAAATTACATGATGAAGCTCCGGGGAAATGTCTTGCTGGAGCGAATTTAAAAGAGTACTTTTTACATCAATGAGTAAGTGCTTAATTGAAATGACATGGTCGAGTGCTGCCTCAAGTGTCTTCATGTCTCTTGCATTTCCAAGCCCTGTTGCAAGTCGTGCAAGTATTCGCTCGATGTCGGTGATATCGCTTAATTGTGCATGCATTTTTTTTCGCAGAGGTGGAGTGGTTACTATTTCTCCAACCGCTTCATGTCTTTGAACAATATCCTCATGCACAATCAAGGGAAGCTTCATAATTTCTTTGAGTTCTCGCCCTCCCATTGAGGTGAGCGTATTATCCAAAACCGACAGAAGAGATCCTCGGGTATCGTGTTCGCGTATCGTGCTAAACAGCTCAAGGTTTGTGAGCGTTGCATGGTCAAGCGACATATATCGTCTGTCACTGGGGGCATTCATAATCCGGATATGTGAGATCGTATCTTTTTGGGTATGCTTAAGATATGCCAATAAGTTCCCAACTGCGACACATTCACTGCTCAGCTCATCAATACTAAATGCAATTAACGTATCTACGTTGAAATGAGTCTTAATAATTAGTGACGCTTTTTTAGCTTCTTTCTCCCAGGTGTGGAATGAAAAAATATTTAGTTGGGACTGTTTATTCAAAAGCTGCATCAGCTCACGATCTTCATAATCAATTTCTGAAAGTATGCACTCTATTGGTAGAATACGAGTCAGTTCACGGGTAAGTACTTGCTGCCACTCGTCTGAGGTATCGCTAAAAAACTCGAAATAGCCTGTTGAGACGTCACATACCGCACATGCAAATCCATCATGGCTTTTGGTGAGGGAAATTAAGAAGTTATGCGATTTCTGATCAAGTGCGCGCTCGTCAAGCATCGTCCCTGGAGTTACAATTCGAACGACAGCGCGCTCGACAATACCCTTTTTATTGGCCTCACTCATCTGCTCACAAATGGCAACTTTATATCCTGCTTTCACGAGCTTTGCGAGATAGCTGTCGACTGCATGATATGGAACCCCAGCCATCGGTATTCGGCCGTCGCGACCTTTGGGTCGGCCGGTCAAGGTAATGTTTAGGACGGAAGCCCCTATATGCGCGTCTTCAAGAAAAAGCTCGTAGAAGTCACCAAGTCGGAAGAAGAGGAGGCAATCAGGATACTCACGCTTAATTGCCTGATACTGCTTCATCATGGGGGTCGTAAACTCTTGCATCGCGAACTCAATATAGCATAGCTATAACAAACATACGCACTCGTGTGTGCCTAATTTTTCTAGTTGCATAATAGTTCAAACTTTCGTACAGTGATTCCTGCATGGATGACACACCTCAGACAATTCCACTTGAAGTAGCAGAGAATGCAACAACTGCTCCTAATGGAGAAGTCGTAAACCTACTCACTATTGAGGAGCAAGTGAAAGCTCGTATTGAGCAAATGGATAAAATTAAAGAAGCCATGCAACCTCACAAAGAAATGCTTGATAGTTACCTCAGTAATGACCCGACCTATGTAGAGCACAGCAATCTTGCCAAAAAAGCAGCTCAGGTGAAGTCTGCTACAAAAAAACAGTTACTTTCGGCACCAACAGGGGCAAACTTAGTGGACAAAATTAATTTACTGAAAGACGAAATGAAAGATGTACAGGAAGCACTGTCTTACTACCTGAGGGAATATCAGCGTCTAACTGGTTCAAATGAGTTTGAAGGAACCGATGGAGAACTTCGCCAAATAATCTACTCCGCGAAACTTGTTCGCAAAACCCAATTAAACCGATAATATTCTTGATATTATTACTCCAATCTGATATTATCCATCCGATAGTACCGTATATTATCTAAACGTACCTTTACAGGAGAAAAAATGAAATCTAAAGTGGCAATCTATGTCATTTCGCTGCTGTTAATGTGTGTTTCTGGAGTTTCAGCATCCGAAGATATATCTGTCAAGTATGACTTGATGGAGCAGGCGCTCATTGTCGCGCTCGACCACTTTGATGGCATTCCCTATTCCTGGGAAACTGGGGCGCATTGTTCGACCTTTGTAGGCGACTATATGCAAAACCTTGGGTTCCCGACTGAAATCGATAATGAACGCTTAGGACGTTACGAGCCTAAGGAGACGAGTCCGTTTCCCGGAGCAAATACGTTCAAACAAAACAAGCGTCTCATTCGGCTCAATGAAGACCTCAATGGTGACTATTATCAGCATCTGAGTTTTCTGAAGAGAACGTGTCCATTGAGGTTGGGTCGCTCGTGTATTTTGAAACCGCAGACAGCTCGAATGGCTACGATACCGTAAGCCATGTGGCAATCTATACAGGGCTTGTCGAAAACGTTCACACGTTCGCTGATTTTGCCCGCGGTATGAGTGATGGTCCGATGGATGATCGCTCACTGCGCGAGATTGTTGACTCAATGTACTTTCGCAGATCGACGCAGAAGTGGAATTTTAGCGCCTTAAACGGCGTTGACCAACTCTCTGTTCATATCTTTGATGTGATCGGGATGCGAGAGCAATTGGGGCTTATTGAAACGCTCAATACCGAGGTATTTAATCCCGTATGGATGCACGTTTCTGAAGGAACGATTCCTGGCATGGATGCCACTTGGCAAGAAGGTGGTGTTGTTATTCCTAACTCAAGTCGTATCTTTGAAAGCGGTATTGATATCGCAATAACGGTTAACTTGAATGATGGCACAACCGCACTCTTTGAAGTTGCTGGCACCACAGTTACACAAATCCCATGGGAAATTGAAACCCAGCGCATGGAGCTATATGCAGTTTTGGGACGGGGTCTGAAGGTGAATCGCAAGTTGAGCGAATCATATGCAGCGACAGAATGGGCTGCTGACGGATCTCGATACGATGGCGAAAATGGTGTGTACTTTTACGCAAACGGCGTACCACGCACGACATACACTCCTCCATTTATTGGACGGGTGAATGGCTTTGGAACTGTTGAAAACTTTGGATTAATCGGAGGTCGCACAAATATTGGTTTTGTGAATGCGATTCTCGATGATGGGGCTAATGCATTGGTCTACGCAGGCCTGCATAGCCACTATACGATTCATGCTGTTCCAGAGGCGACAGCAGATCAGCAGGTACTGCTGCGTGAACCAGACCTTGCTCGTGCAAACGACATGGGAAACCCTGAATTCGGGCCACTTCCGTGGCCCACTGTAAATCGGTCGTCGGGATGTATCAATTACAACTACGATATCTGGTATTACGTGTTAACACCGCGAATTGATGCGTTTTTGGCGCAAAACAAGCAGGTGGTAGTGATTTTTTCCTACCCAGGGTTGTCACAGGACCTGATTATTCGGACATCGCACTTTATGGTTGATGATCCGCTTAGTAATCGAAATGTTGATGAGTGGGGTTATGGTGAGATTCATGACAGTCGCTTAACCGCGCCTGGTCAAGTATAAGAAGTACGAGGTGTCAGAAATGACACCTCTTTTTTGTGACTAATTTTTAATAAACGAATGAACCGTTATCCCTTCAATCGCGTTCGTTTTCGTATGCGATGCAAACTCATTCATTGAATCAATTGCATTTCGACGGTAGTTGTCAGGTATTCGAGCAGTATCGTCAACTATTACAAAGTAGTATTTCTCGCTTTTTACTGAATTTGAAAGGGTATTATATGGCGCAAGCTGATTACCTCCGAGCCAAGTAGGCATGTATCCATATTTGCTTTGTCCATACCACATGTAATGGAACCCCCAGACTGCATTAATGTAGAGGGGATTTGTTACCGTATCTATTGCGAAAGGCTCGTTATTTGATGCGTTATATGTATAGTTAATTGCGGCAAGTTGTTTTGAAAGGATGGCCCCCTGATCAGGCTCAAGCAATACCTGTCCATTATCTACACTTTTAGAGATCATAAAGAAGTTAACTGATACGAGGACAACAAGACCAATGTATCCAACAAGCCGTAGCTTTGATAATAAATAGGAGTAGAGAAGAATTATCGCCGGCGGTACCCCGATTAAAAACCATGGTGCGTTGTGTGCCCCAAGTATAAGCATTATTGCAGGAGACGCTATATATCCACATAAAAATACTACAGCTTTTCGTTCAATTTTATTAATAAAATTTAATACAATAATTGTTGCAAAAATTAGAATAAAGACTAATGAAATATTTTGCAAAATTGACATACCTGCTTCACTTGAAAAACGCGAAATAAAGAAGTCAATTCTTTCGCTCATAGATAAGTTTTGTCCAACATGATCACCAGCTCCGAGTATTGCCATTACACCAGTGAATGAGAATTTAATTTCTGTCATAATCATTGTTGAAACGGATGCGAGAAATACCAGTGCTGAAACGAAAAGAGTTTTTATTGAGGCGAGCTTTGGTCTAGTAGCGAGTGCATACACGAGAAAAACTGGGATCAGATATAAGAAGAAAAGTTCGAACTGAATGGAGAGTCCTAACGAAAGTGCAGTGAGCACGAGCCACCAATTATTTTTAGGATATTTCCAAAGAGAAAGGTATAAAAGTGGCACTGTAACTAGTGTAATTGTTGGATTACTTAACCATCCAGAAAATTGGGTAAGTGCGTACGAAAAAGCAGTTAAAATTGCGACTGAAATTGTGGTCTGTTTACTCTTAAATAATTCCCATGAAAAGTATGAGAGGATTAAAACGAGAGTGCTTTGGATCATAATATTAAAGTACACCGCGTTCATTGGATTCGGTCCGAAAATTGCGAGTGGAATTGCTAAATAGTAGATATACCCAATTCCATGGTGGAGAGCGGCATTATTTCCAGCTGTTGGGCCAATAAACCTGAGATCTTTCGATTGGATCATGGTATATGAATCAAATAAGTCCCGTGCTTGATCAAACCCGATGACAGTGTTGTACGGAAACACACTATACACACGGACAAGAAGCGCAAGTACGAAGCTTAATGTAATGATCCTCTTCATAGATTCTTGTGTGCAGTATAGCGCACAGCATTTATACACTTTAATACAAAAAAACCCCTCAACTTTGAGGGGTATAAACTAACTATCCGAGTCCGATATGCTCACATCCACTATATGGATCGTTTTCAAGTGCTGCCAAAACTTGATAGGTAACTGAAACTTGCATTTCCGGCGTTTCAATTTGGTCAGGCTTTACAATGACGGCTATATACGAGAATGTACCACCGTCAAGGGCAACTTGCTCTTCTACAGGAGCGGCAAAGTCTTTCAGTTCGCTCCAGTTTGATGGCCCGTAATAGAAAAACGCTCCGCAATGCCCTGGATCCGTATCACTTCGTTGTACCATTACAACTCGGTACTTCTCATCGTTGTATTCAAGTGGGATAGATCCAGACTTCACAATGTCCACAATTGGACTTGCAGTAGAAGTGGCGCGACTGAGCAGCAATGAAATAACAATTGATGAAACCAATGCCAAGAACAGTATTTCCAGCTTTTTACGCATTTGGGCTCCCGTTCATTAAGAACACCCTACCAAAGGGTGAATAGACCTATATTATACCACAGCTAAGGTAAAAATCAATCTTGAAGGCAATTTACACGAAAAACCCCCTCGGATGAGGGGAGGGTATCTTAGCTTTCGCTGAACACGGGTGAACACCCAGAAGTAGGATCACTTTCAAGTACTTTCCCGATATTGATAAAGAGGCGGTACTCTTTTTCTACTGGTTCCATACTTTCGCGGGTGACCACTACTATCGCCATCGTTTTGTATGGGGTCGTAGGTTCACTTCCGTCCTGCACACTTCGTTTTTTTATTTCAACCAAGTCAGCAATGATTGTGGGATCGTAATCTGCGAACGTATTACAATACCCCGGTGCACCCTCTATATTGGCGCTAACTACAACTATCAGGTACTGTCCCGTTTGGAATTCAGGTGGCACCATACCATCGGAGAGCGTGGCGACAATTGGGTTTTGATTATGCAAAATGCTGCTAATCCCAAATGCCGCTATCAACGCAACGACAAGAATACTTATCTTTTTAATCAAGAATCGCTCCTTGTGAACTGTAAACAACCTATATTGTATATACTCACATATTTAAAGTCAAACTAGTTGCTGGTGATACAAAAAAAGCAGAAACAAAACATTAATCGAGACAACTACAACCGTAATAATAGCATTGACGCCATATTTGTCTTGTTCGTTCATATCCTCTTATCTCCGGTATATATTCGAGTACATTTTACCGTATAAGACCCATAATTTACAATGCGCACAAATATGCCCTTTGTGACAATACAAGTTCAAGCTATGGGTATTTAAAAAAGTATGATACAATACGCAAACACGCGAAACCGTGTTTTTTTGAGGCTTCGCCCCAATCCGTACTCATATGAACGAAAAAATCAGAAATATTGCCGTTATTGCCCACGTTGATCATGGAAAAACAACCCTGGTCGATGCTTTGCTGAAACAAACTCATACCTTCCGAGATAATCAGGCTGAAATGACCCAAACGACTATCCTTGATAGTAACGAGCTTGAGCGTGAGCGAGGTATTACTATTTTGGCTAAAAACTGTGCAATCGCGTATAAAGACTTCAAAATTAACATTATTGATACTCCTGGCCACGCTGATTTCTCAGGAGAAGTAGAGCGGACACTTGGTATGGCTGATGGAGCTCTCCTCATCGTTGACGCACAGGAAGGCCCTATGCCACAAACCCGTTTTGTGCTTAAAAAGGCACTCGCATTAGGTCTTAAGGTCATTGTTGTTATAAACAAAATCGATAAACCATATGCACGTATTGTTGAGGTTAAGGATAAAATTGAAACGCTTTTCTTAGAGCTCGCTGCTGACGAGTCTCAATTGGAATTTCCACTCGTCTACGCCATTGGCCGTCGTGGAGTAACCTTTTATGAGGTTCCTGAAAATTTAGAAGAGACCGGAAGTGTTTCACCACTTCTGGACACGGTTATTAAAGAAGTTCCTGCTCCAACAAACTCATCTGAAGGAACATTTAAAATGGTGATTACAACAATGGACTACGACTCACATTTGGGTCGTATTGTTATTGGGAAAATTGAACAAGGTAAACTTAAAGCTGGTCAAAAAGTTATATTAACTGACAATCCAAGCAAAGTGTATTCAGTTGAAAAGTTGATGGTTAACCTTGGACTTGGTCGAATTGAAGTTGCTGAAGTAGAAGCAGGAGACATTGTTACCTTTACTGGTGTTTCAGAAGCACAAATTGGAAAAACGATTTCTGACCCTTCAGATCATGAGCCCCTTCCCACCATTGCAATTTCAGAACCAACACTTCATATGTTCCTCGGTCCAAATACGTCACCATTTGGTGGACAAGAAGGAGAATTTTCAACAAGTCGTCAAATTGAAGAGCGCTTGAAGCGTGAACTTGAAAGTAACTTAAGTTTGCGAGTTGAGATCCAAGGAAACGGAAAATTCAAGATTTCTGGTCGTGGAGAGCTGCATTTGGCAGTGCTTTTGGAGACACTTCGTCGTGAAGGATATGAAATGGAAGTCGGAAAGCCTGAAGTTATCACGAAAGATGTTGATGGGGTGAAGTCAGAGCCAGTTGAAGAAGTTGATATCATTGTTCCGTCAGAATTTAGCGGTGTAATTAACCAGGAAATGGGAAAGCGCTACGCTACGATGATTAAAATGGAGCCAATTAGCGATGTGGAGGTTGATTTTGTATATCACGCACCAACACGTGTATTAATTGGACTTCGAAGTCTTTTATTAACGCTTACCAAAGGAACCGTACTCTTTAGCTCTCAGCTTATTGGATTTGAACCAATTGGAAAACCAATTCCTAAGCTTCGAAAGGGAGTTCTTTTGTCTGATCAGTCGGGAGATGCACTCGCATATGGACTCGAAACTGCACAAGGTCGTGGTGTTACCTTTATTGAACCAGCAACTAAAGTATATGAAGGAATGATTATTGGACTTAACTCAAAAGAGGAAGATATTTCAATTAACGTCTGTAAAGGAAAAAAGTTAACTAACATGCGAAGCAAAAGTAGTGATGGAGTGCTTCATTTAACCCCGGCAACCGTGATGTCTTTGGAGCAGTCCCTGGACTTTTTGGAAAATGACGAGCTTTTGGAGATTACCCCAAAGTCACTGCGACTTCGAAAGAAATATCTGAGTGAAATTGAGCGACGTCGTCATTCACGAAGCTAATTTCTCCTCCAAAATCGAGGGCTCCTTTTTACACACTTCTTACCTAACCTTTATCAGCTGAACTACTTGTCCAACTATACTGTTGAATTAGGAGGTGATATTCATGCAATATAAAACTACTAACGATATTTCAAAGACTGTACGTGATGTACTTCCTGGTCATGCGGAGGATATTTACAAAAGTGCCTTCAATGCTGCTGTTGAGCAGTATGGTGGTGACGAGTCTCGTGCACATGCAGTTGCTTGGAGTGTGGTGAAGAAAAAGTATAAGAAAAACGATAGTACGGGTAAGTGGGAAGAAAAAAACTAGTTTGCGAGTTTTAATATAAGTTTCGAAAGGTCTTCGATATTAAATGGTTTTGTTATGAACGCATCTGCTCCGCTATGTTTTGCTGTTTCGGCAAGCTCACTCGGAGAATTGGCTGACATCATAACAACAGGTATGCTCATGTATGCAGGTTTGCGACGAATCTCTTTTACAATTTCGGTACCACTTATGCCTGGCAGGAGTAAATCAATAAGCACTAAATTAGGGATAATTTCGTGCGATAAATGGGTATGAAAAAAGTCTCCTTTCAAGTCTTGAATAACGTCAAATCCTTGCTCCTCTAAAATGATTTTTACAACCTCAGATATTGTTTCGTCATCTTCAATTACAAGAATAGTTTTTTTCATATCCATTAAGAAATTGGCAGGGTAAAGAAAAACGATGAGCCCTTTCCATCAACGCTTTGTACCCACATAGTACCACCATGCCGCTTTACAATTTCTTGAGAAATATACAACCCAATCCCAAGCCCTGGTGCTGAGAACTTATTGTGAATACGGTAAAAGCGATTAAATATTTTGTTTTGATGCTCAGGCGCAATACCTACACCAAAATCTTTAATTTCAACGATAACTTGTGTCTGACTTACAATCGTTTTAACGACAATTTTTTTCGCGTTTGGAGAATATTTAATTGCGTTTGTAATAAGGTTAATAATAACTTGCTCAATACGATCAGGATCGCCAAGTACCTTCACGTCTCCGTCGAGCTTTTGAATAATTTGGTGTGAGTTAACCATTTGCAAATTTTCGATAACTTCTTTGAGCGTTCCATTCAAAGAGAATTGTTCATGTTGCAATGGAAGTTTGCCTTCTTGGATCTTTGAGACATCGAGAAAGTCAAAAATTAGTCGTGAAAGTCGCTCAATCTGACTCTCCATTTTAGTCAGATACTCAATTCGTTTCGTTTCGTCGTGAGTACCTTTGAGAATTTGGGTAAACGCTTTGATACTCGTGATCGGTGTTTTTAATTCGTGACTTGCCATACTAATAAACTCGTCCTTTCGTCGCACGTCTTCCATTACATTTGTAATATCAATGGTAACCCCACGCATACCAATTGGAGTGCCTAGAGAATCCTTTATGACGGTTGATTGGGATTCAACCCATACATCACGTCCGCCCTTAACAACCCAGCGAAATCGACTAACTCCACCGGTGCCACTAAGGTATATTGCACTTGCTTCATCGTGGGCACATTTTCGGTCATCAGGATGCACAATATTGAGCCAGAAGTTTGGAATCGTGAGCCATTCGTCACGTTTGTAACCGAGGAGTCGCTCCGCATGCGAGCTGATGTAGGTTATCTTTTGATCTTGTGTTACTGGGTCCCCCCACGATTCCCAGACTACAGCAGGTACATTCGCGAGTAGGTCGTCGAGCCGAAGTTGATCTTCTCGTACCTGTTCATACAGATTAACGTTATCAATTGCCAACCCTGCGCGCGACCCTAGTTGATCTGCCATTTGTAGCTCTGTATGGGTATATTGTCGCTTTGATTCTGTTGATACAAACGTAATTGCACCAATTACTTTTTTTGACGTAGTTATTGGAACAATAATTACTGAAGTAAACCCAATCTTCTTCATGTGTGCAAGCTCCTTTTTATTTCGTGCAGCTGCTTTTATCATGTCACTGGTTACATACGGATAAAATTCTGACTTACCGGTTTTTAAAACCTGAGGCAGTCCTGTTTTCTGTGACATATCTGGTTTGGTTTCCTCCCTGAGCTTTCGTGCCCATCGAACTTGTGAGGGATCTTTGTGTGCAACTGCCAAGAGCTCAACTTCGCCAGTTTCTTCATTTATCATGTCGACACTGCACCAGTCAGCTATGTACTTAATTGCTAAATTGGCGACATCAGCTAAGGTCTTTTTATAATCAAAGGTTGAAGAGATAATTCGTGCAGATTCTGCTTTGAACTTGAGCAACTGCTCTTCATTTTTTCGGCTCGTAATGTCATAGTTGACGCCAACCATTCGCACTGGAGTTTTCTTGTTGTAGTAAATATGTCCTTTTCCTCGTATCCAGTGCATAATATCACCGGGATACATCACGCGAAATTCAACATCTAAATCACTGCGTTTCTCGACAGCCGCTTTAATATGCTCTTTCAGCTGAGGCAAGTCATCAGGGTACACTGACTTAAACCAATCTTTCACGGTTCCTTTAAACTTACCCGGGGGAACACCAAAGATAGACTCCTCCTCTTCTGACCACCAGATTTGGTCAGTTGTCATATCCCAATCAAATACACCTATTTTGCCCGCCCGCTGCGCCTGCTCAAGGCGGTCTTTATACAATGAGAGTGCAAGTTCAGTTTCTTTATGTTTGGTAACGTCCCGCACAACCACGCCTACTCCAACTATTTTACTGTCTATTTTTATGGGGAAGTAAGACGCAATTGAGTGGCTGACGTATGAGTTTTCTGGATTGTGAAATGAAATTTCTTGTTCGTGAATAATCTGGCCACTCAACGCTTTTTCAACGTGAGGTTTGATAAGTTTCCAAATGGTAGCACCTAACGCGTCACGGACCGTTCTACCAATGTGAGATTCAATAGATTTTTTATTAATTACGACTGCGAGGTGGTGGTTAATATGTGTGAAGCGATGGTTACCCTCAATGAGGGCAAATCCAATGGGAGCCTTTGATAGAAATATATCAAGGAGCTCAAGGGATTCATATGGAAACAACGCTCGTGCCTCGTCAATGTTCTGCATCAGGCTATAATACCTTGATTGGAGCGTAAAATATACAAATTTAGATAACTTCGTACAGTACTGTTACATTTTTCTTACACTGAAGCTTATCGGTAATCCTGAAGTCGATCTTTGTAATCTCGGAGCTGTCTCTCGATTTCGTGACGTAGAGCAATTAAAAGGTTAGTTAAGTCGTCGCCGGTCTCTTTTGCGAATAGATGTCCGGTTGACCCGGGAAGTCGCATATCAATATGTACTGTGTAGCCAAACCGGCTATTTTTCTCAATTCGAACAGTCGCTTTTTTAAAGTCAGGTTCAAAATCAGACAAATATTTTTCTAACTCATCACCTATTTTTTCGGTGACCATCTTTCGAATCCGCTCATCAAGCTCAACACCATCGCTAGTTAGCTGTATATCCACACCTATGGTATACATGCTAACAAAGTACCTTGTCAATTAATCTCTTACAAAGATATGCTTGTTTTTTTTAAAATATTTTTTCATAATGAGAGTATGAAATCAGAATACGCACGCCCAGCAATCATAATAGGTATGGTCCTCATCGCGCTTGTCTTAGTTCGTGCACTAAACCTTGGGATTCCACTCTCAGTCACCACTTCAGCCGTTTCTTCAGAGCTCTCAGTTGTTGGTGAAGGGAAAGTCGATGTCGTGTCAGATACTGCATATGTTGATGTAGGAGTAACGGTGGAGAATGTAGCTACGGCAGACGAGGCTCAAAAACGATTGAGCGATGCAAATAATAAAATTACAGCTGCAATGAAGTCACAAGGGATCCCTGAGGGAGATATTAAGACTTCAAACTATTCTGTATTTCCAAACTATGTCTACGAAGGGAGCCGAAATCGAGTAACTGGGTACAATGGAAACGCCACAATCACTGTAAAAACGGCAAAAATTGAAACCGCAGGAACACTTGTTGAAGAAGCAACAAAGGCTGGTGCAAATCAGATTTTAGGCACCCGTTTTAGTGTTGATAAGCCTGAGAAATATCGAGAAGAAGCTCGAGATAAAGCAATTAGTAATGCTCGTGATCAGGCACAGAAGCTTGCATCAACTCTTGGCATTACCTTAGGAAAGGTAACTAACGTTGTTGAATCCTCAACAGGTGACGTACCTCCAGTACTATTTGATAAAGCCCAGGCGTTAAATGCTGAAGGACGAGGTGGAGCCACTGCTGAGCTTTCACCAGGAACTCAGACAATTACTTCAGTAGTTACACTCTATTTTGAGAAGCGCTAACGTGAGCTCTTCTCGGACGCTTCTTCTATTTGTTGGACTACTCTATATTCCGGGAGTCTTTTTGCATGAGCTTGGGCATTTCCTCGCGGCGGTAATTTTAAGAGTTCCAGTATATGGCTTTAGCATTTTTCCACGAGTTACCAAAACAGGGATTATCTTCGGACAAGTTAAAATCGCAAAGGTAGGCTTTTTCAGAAGAGCTCTCATCGCTACTGCGCCATTCTTCTTGGGCAGTGGGTGCTTGTTCGTGTGTATATATATTCTTTTTGAAACAACGCAAAGCCTTGCCGTTCAGCTGCTTCTTGGGTATTTAGTACTGTGCACAATTAACATGATGCTACCGAGTAAAAGAGATATTGCAGTAATATTTGGGCGGTAATTTGCCCCTTTACAAGGCATATCCAAAAGCCCTTTAATGTATATATGCAGAAGGAAGTAAAAGTAGGTTTAACAGTAGTTCTCGGATTTTTATTCGGACTAATCCTAGGGAATGTGATGCTTGGTGTTATCCTTGGAACTTGTTTCGGATTGGTATGGGGATATAGCGATCAAATGCTTACTCATAAGACACACAAGGTTGCTTCATCTCGAAAGTCCGCTCCGCGAAAAACTTCAAAAAAGTCTCGACGCAAAAAGTAATTTGCTGGTAGGTATATACTAACAATATATGGATAAAAAATTGTGGTTCCGTGCAAAGAAATATGGTTGGGGATGGACACCTGTGACGTGGCAAGGATGGCTTGCGACAGGTCTCTATACATTAGCAATTGCTATTATTGTCGCTGTTATCGGAGATGGATTCGAATCACGCGGAGGAGTGACTACCTTTTTCTTTCTGCTGTTTTTAATTACCTTGCCATTTATCTATATTTGTATTGAGAAAGGTGAGAAACCTCGGTGGCGCTGGGGCAAATAATTATCCAAACCGTTCTAGTTTAATGTTTTCCTTGTCCACTCCTTGATTCATGATCATAGCGCGTATTGACTCCACAAATGGTGTACCACCAGAAATTAAATAATCTGTGTCGTTTTCTAACTGTAGATGTTTCATCAATATTTCCTCCGTAATTCTCCCTAGTTTGCTACTAATGTGAATCGCTGCATGTGCATCGTTTAATTCACTAAGGTACAGCACATCTTCATCATATCGAAAACTTGCAAGGATAGTAACTGTACTATTAGCAACGGCTGCTTTTGTAGAGCGAAGCATTGATAGAAAGGGGACTATTCCAGTACCCGCTGAAATGAGAACTAATGGTTTTTGTGTATTAGTCCAATTAAAATGTGTACCGCGAGGGCCTTGTATTTTTAACTCATCACCAATGGAAAGGCTGTGGAGTATTGGAGAAACTTCTCCGGTTGGCAGCAGCTCTACAATAAGCTCTATCTGCTCCGTATCTGGAGCGGAAGCAATCGAATAATCACGCTCTGCAACATACCCTTCAGGTGAGATAATTCTGACTGAAACATACTGACCTGGAATATGCCCCGGCCAGTGAGGGGCTGATAGCTGGATTGATTTTATAGTTGGTGTGAGTGGTATGGTATTTGTGACCTGTGTAGTAAATGTTTTCATGTGATTAGATTAACACCAAAATAAGGGGTTGTAAGTTTCTTTTCATTTGTCTATACTCCCATCAATGGCTGCAAAGAAAAAAGCAACAACGAAGAGAGCTCCGAAAAAAATTACGTCTAAACGTTCTCGAGTTTCGAGCAAACGGAATGATGACGCAATGATTGACGACACAATGCTTGTTACTGAAGAAATTGATATCGTTGAATATAATCAGCCACGCCGCTCAAAACTTATTAACCGCCGCAATATTTTCATCCTCCTTCTCCTCGGATCTTTTGGATACCTCCTCTATTTAAATCGTGGACTCTTTGTTGCTGCAATGGTGAACAATCAACCAATTAGCCGAGTATCAGTTATCTCTGAGCTTGAGAAGCGACAAGGCAAGTCAGCACTTGACTCACTTGTTACTGAAACACTTATCATGCAAGAAGCTCAGAAAAATAATATTGTTATTTCAAGCGAAGAAGTTGATGCGGAACTGAACACCATTAATGAAAACTTAAAAGCTCAGGGACAAGATCTTGATCAATTGCTTTCAATGCAAGGGATGAAGAAAGATGATCTCGTGAAGCAAATCCGTGTTCAAAAAGTGGTAGAGAAATTGCTCAGTGACAAGCTCGCTGTTAGCGATGAGGATATTAAGAAATACTTAACTGACAATAAAGATGCATTTAATGCTGATGCTAAGCCAGAAGAAAAAGAGGAGCAGGCACGAACACAAATCAAACAAGAAAAGCTTGGAACTGAATTCCAAACCTGGCTTGCTGACTTGAAAGCTAAGTCAAACATTCGCTACTACGTAAGCTACTAAGTGACATCTACACTCCCAATTCTTCAGGAGTTACATATCGATACTCTTCATTACTTTCTAACCTGATATTTCCAATAGACGAACGTGTAATTGAAAATGCCAGTGATGGCACGCCAAGTTTTTGTCCAAGTCTATGAGCAATTGAGCGAATGTATGTACCGGAGGAAACTACTGCATGCATCTGAGCAATCAAAAACGCCGTATCGTCTGCTATCTGAAAGTTCCAATTGTGTATTATTTCTTCTTGTCTAAAGTCGCCATTAACTGCTTCTACCCGATTATTTACCAATGCCTTTATTTCTGCACCTGACTGCTGAGTTATTGAATCTACTGATATCTCGAAAATAGTTACTTCCTTTGTTGGAATTGTATGCTGATGAAGTTCTTCTTTTCGAGCCCATTCCCATAACGGTTTTCCATCAACAAGCGCTGATGAATATGGAGGATATGGCTGAACAAATGTTCCTGATATCTCATGGACTATATTGTCTACCTCCGCTTTCTCCATAACTAATGGGGTATCTGATACACCAGTAACTAACCCGAGTATGTCATAGGTATCTGTTGCAATACCAAACAATACTTCAAAGTCATATTGCTTGGACAGCTGCTCATACCTGTCTCTTCGTTTAGTTTCTTCGTTTATAAGAAAGAGAAGTAATCCGCTTGCCATTGGGTCAAGACGTCCCGCATAGCTACAAACTGCTTCGTGGGGAATAACTCCACGTTCTTTGAGTGACGTAATACTTTCTAGTGGGGTTTGTCCGATGGTTTTGCGGGCCACGAGGCAATTAGTCCGTGATTTCTGGTTCACCAGGTATTTTACTCATACCAAGCACTTCTTGAAAGTAGGGATAAAAATTATTGGTTCCCGGAATTTTCCATGAAAATGATTTAAATGGAGTCTGATCATATCGGAGTAAAAATGGAGTAACAGCAACAACTCGGTAATCACTCCATGCTTCAGTAAAAGCTTGCTTGTAATAGTCAGCTATTTTTTCTTGTTCTCGTCCATTATTTACCCATCCCGTTTCGGTTATAAATACGGGCGACTTGTTTGGTAAGTGATAGGGAGCAAGATAATTAATTTCCCATTCGTATCCACGAATGGTCATTTTTCCATTGTCAGATGGGTTTCCTGAGAAGCCAGGATTTGGGTAGCTATGGCTCGTCCATCCATCGAAGATAGTGAAGATATATTCATCAGTTTTATACATTTGATCAAAGTAGCTCTGAGTGCTCATTGTTGTTCGACTGTTTGGAGCTGCAGCATCAAACCCAGCAGGAAGTACAAAGAAATTAGGGTTTACCTTTTTCAACTCTTCCCAATATGCTCGTGCAATCCGTGCGTATTCTTGAGGATTAATTTCTCCTCCCCATTCTTTTGCATGATTTGGCTCATTAAAGAGCACCACATACTGGTTCTTTGTAGGCCATGGGAGTGCATGTAAAAAATCTGCCCAGGCGATTGATTGATCAGTCGATGGTTTTTTCCATACGCCATTTTCAGAAACGGTTGAGATTCGAACAATTGGAATTAGTGAGAGCTCACGCATTTTAGTGAAAGCCTGCTTCCACCTGTCTACGTTACGCTCATCCTCACGAATAACGATTGTCACATACCCCCATTTCCCACCACCACTATTCACAAGTGTTGCAGCGTCAGTAAGGTCACTTTCGTCCAATATATGAATACCAAATTTATTATTCTTTGTCTGAGGAGATAAAAGGTCTTGCGAATAGGCATTACTTGGACAAAAAAGAAGTACAAGGACAAAAAAAATTGAGGACAGAATTCTTCTCATAGATTCATTATACCTGACTGGACAAATATGATATATTGTACCCATGAATCCTGAAGGTGAAAATTCAGACTCACAGCTTGATACGTTTCATGACCCGAAAACAGTCTTGAAGAACAGTTATGAAAGCGTCCAGGAAGCGGTATCTGACCATCAAAAACTGGAACAGCTAAATGTTGATCCTAATAAAATACCACGCGATCCTGAATTACCCCAGAAACCTACAGAGCCTGAAACAAGGCATGTAACAGCCGAAGAACTCGATCAATTAAATCTGAAACCAAGCGTTTAATTGTACAAATTGCAATTATTCGGTATTATGACTGTGAGGTGATTAATATGAGTGAAAACGGAGAATCAAACCCAAACTTTAAAGACCTGGTAGAAAGTATGGCGTCTAAAAAAGAAGAGACTGGCATGCTTAAACAAAAGACTGTTGAAACCAAACCGGTATCAAGTGTTGAGACTGGACAAAAAGCGTGGGAAGACTTAACTAAAAAAACTGACCAGCCATCACCTTTGAAAGCACGAGTTCAATAAGTCATGTTTCAATTACCACAACTACCATACGAGCATAATGCGCATGAGCCATTTATTGATGCCCGAACCATGGAAACACATCATGGCAAGCATCATGCGACTTATGTCGACAATCTAAACAAGGCACTCGCCGACCTTCCTAACCTTCAGAATAAACATGTATGGGAGCTCCTCAGTAACCTTGATGCAGTTCCTGAAGATATTCGATTGAAAGTGCGAAACAACGGGGGAGGCCATGCAAACCACACATTCTTCTGGAAACTCCTCTCTACCGAGCATGATCAAACTCCAACTGAGGAAGTTATGACATTAATAAATACATCATTCGGAGACTTTGAATCGTTCAAAAAACAATTTGCTGAAGCAGCTTTGAATCGATTTGGAAGCGGATGGGCTTGGCTTGTGTTAATTAATAATGAGAAGCTTGAAATAACTTCTACTGCAAATCAAGACACCCCATGGATGGATAAAAAAGACGCGATCTTAGGACTCGATGTATGGGAGCATGCATATTACTTAAAGTACCAGAATCGACGAGCCGAATATGTTGATGCTTTTTGGCATATAACTAATTGGAAACAAGTACACGAAAATCTTCTGCGCGCACATGACTACCTAAAAGGGTAAAATAGCGCATGCTTCTGTTAATAGATAAACCAAAAGGTATTACCTCTCATGACGTCGTGTATCGTGTACGAAAAATAACAGGAGAGCGACGGGTGGGGCACGCGGGAACACTTGACCCGAATGCAACGGGTTTACTTGTTATTGGAGTGGGACGTGAGTTTACTAAGAAACTTGGTACCATCACGAAAGAAACTACTAAAGAGTATATTGCTGAGGTGTTTTTAGGAGAGTCCCGAGACACTGACGATAGTGAAGGCGTTGTTGTTTCAACTAATGTGGAGGTTGTGCCAAATAAAGCAGCGGTTAATCAAGTTGTAAACGCACTTATTGGGGACCACATGCAAAGTCCTCCGGTGTATTCTGCAATAAAAATTAAAGGCAAGAAGTCATATGAGCTTGCACGACGAGGGAAGCCTCCCATTCTCGAGCCGCGTCCCGTAACAGTCCTCGAAGCGGAGGTTCTTGAATACAGCTATCCCAAGCTCTCCATTCGCTTTTTAGTTTCTTCAGGAACATACATTCGTTCGCTTGCTCGAGATATTGGCGAAACTTTGGGAACTTATGGATATTTAAAAGAACTCAGACGAACTAAAATTGGTGAATACACTATTTCTGACGCGAGTACGCTCGAAGAACTTCAGAGTAGGCTTAGTCGTGAAACTACGGTATCATAACTGTATAGATTATGGATATTTTGAGTGCGGCACTTCTTGGATTTGTTCAGGGAATTACCGAGTTTTTACCAGTTTCATCTTCAGCACATTTAATCTTTGTGCAAGCGCTTATTCCTGGATTTGTACATGAGGGTATTCTTTTTGAAGTACTCCTTCATGTGGCGACTACGCTTGCTGTTATCTTCTACTTTCGAAAGCGACTCTTTAATTTAACGTTCAGAGAGATTGTGTTGCTTGGCGTAGCCACAATTCCTGCCGCAATAATTGGAGTTATTTTTCAAGACGAATTAGAAGCGCTCTTTAGTAGTGTCTTTTGGGCAGGGGTTACACTCATGATCAGTGGATTCTTAAATTTATTGATTGACCGTGCTCAATCGGTTCGTGAACGAGTTACCGCGGTTGATGCAGTCTTAATTGGGTTTGCACAAGCCCTGGCAATTATCCCGGGAATCTCGCGATCTGGCTCAACCATCTTTACTGGTGTAATGCGTGGGGTCAGTCGTCAAAAGGTAGCTGAGTTTTCGTTTTTACTTTCGATTCCTGCAATCCTAGGTGCAACGGGGGTACAGATACTGACACATGGGTTTAATACGAATGGCTATCTTCTCTCATATCTTGTCGGTGCAGCTGTTGCCGCCGTAACTGCATTTTTCTCAATTGGGGTACTTTTGAGAACACTCACCGAAAAGCGGTTTAAATATTTTGGATATTACTGTATTGTGGTTGGACTCTTTTTTGCAGTCGTTTACCGATAAAAAAAGGGCTCAGCTGAGCCCTTCTGTTTAATTATCTTTACTGTAGGAAACTAAATGTATCAGCTCACACTCAAGGACAACACAAATGCTATCCAACAACTTCATTTTAGGTCGTTTACGCTTCCTTGAAAGCGCATAGAGTGATCGCAGTGGTACTCCCAGTTCGCGAGCAAGGCGCGCGATTGTCATCACCTGACCATGTCTTAATTCCCACCGACGCATACATTCATGCAAATAAATGGTGTACATACATCCTCCCGTATGTTTAGTCGAACGATTATAACACTAATGAGCTTAATTAATGATTTTGGGGAGGAAGAGGAGAATTCCAATAATGACTGAGACACCAGCACCGAGAAGTACTGCCGCTGCAGCCACGTCTTTCGCAATTTTAGCCTTTGGGTGCATTTCAGGACTAATTAGGTCAACAATTGCCTCAATTGCTGTGTTCCAAAACTCAAGAATGAGTACAAATGAGATCGTAAAAAGGAGAGTAATCCACTCAGAGATATTTAACCCTATAAACGCTGCAAAAATTAAGGTGATACACCCAATAACGACATGAATCTGGAAGTTTGGCTCCTTCCGAAGTGCCGTTTTAAATCCTGAAATAGCGTACTTAAAACTCCCTGGTAAACTTCTAAATCTACTCATACGCTATTGTATCAGAGATGGGTGTGGTACCATAAAATATGGGCACTAAGGTGTTAAAGTTTACGCGTACATACCTGTACTTAATTCCTGTTATTGTTCTGTTCGGAATTGGAGTACTCTCTCGCACTGCCACAAGCCTCACCCAAACTGAAGTATCAGCCTCCGCAACGGGTAGTTGTAAGTCAGAAAGCCAAACTGGTCTTATTGATTATGGAAATGTACGCGCCATGTTTGAAGGTCGCGACTTGGAGCTACCAACGGAAGCGCTTGCTGAGGATACCAATATGACTCCTGTTCTTGGGGTTGCAAACCCTTCTGACCGTTGGATTGAAGTTGATCTTTCAGAGCAAAAGCTTCGCGCGTGGGACGGTAAAGCGCTTTTTTTGGAAACGGCCATCAGTACTGGACTAAGTCATACTCCAACTCCAAAGGGAGAGTTCAGGGTATGGATGAAGCTCAGAGCTACGAAAATGGAGGGGGGACAGGGAAAGTATTATTATTATCTGCCTAATGTGCCCTATGTTATGTTCTTTGAAAATGCATCGGTACCTGGCTTTAAAGGATATGGACTCCATGGTACCTATTGGCATAGTGACTTTGGTACACCGCGAAGCCACGGGTGTGTAAACTTGCCTACTCCTGTTGCCAAAGAGCTCTATTTCTGGACTTCTCCGGTACTTGCTGATGGAAAGTCAGTGGTTCGTGCTTCAAATGAGAACCAAGGAACCCGTATCGTAATTCACGAGTAATCTATGATGACTAATCCAATAATTACTGCTGCAAATACCTTTGGTGTGTTTGTTTTTGTATTCGCGGCTTGTTTATATGTCTATTGGCTGGGGAGACGTGAGCTCGTATTCCATACCCTACTTTCAGTAACAATCGCTGGACTTGTCACTATTGTTTTGAAGGAGCTTTTTTTAACTCCTCGCCCGTTCATGGCTACCGGTGAGTCACCAATGGCTGGGCTTGCCTACTTATCAAGTTTTCCCTCAGCCCATGCAGCGGTTGCGTTCGCTGCCGCAACTACGGTAGCCTTGCATACTCCTCGGTTTGGGTTGTTTTTATTTTTGATTGCAACGTTAATAGGACTGGGGAGAGTAGCTGCGGACGTGCACTATCCAATCGATATTGCCTTTGGAACGTTAGTCGGAGTATCTATTGCATTGTTCTTTGAGAATGCTCATATACGAGCACGAAAACGGACCAAATTGCACCGTTGACACATGGCACTCACGATGGTAGACTGCTAATATCTTATGGAACAGATATCGACTGAATTAAGAAATGCCCCCATTGTCGCCGTTCGCGGATCCGTTGTATTTCCTCATACGGATGCACTCCTCTCCTTTGGAAGACCCAAGTCCGTTGCCGCAGTTCATGCTGCATATGAGAAGGACCGTGTCGTTGCTATTTTCACTCAAAAAGACTCCAGTATTACTGACCCTAAAATTGAAGACTTGTATGAAATTGGAACCCTTGCGGTTGTTTCACAAATGATGACGACGGAAGGGGAGATTCATGCCATGGTTAAGGGACTCCACCGTGTCAAACTCGTCGAAGGCTTGGCCGAGGAGCCATACATGGTTGGAAAAGTAATGGAAATTTCAGAGGAAAATTTTGATGGTGATGAAGTTGATGCGATGACAAAGCGCTTAGTAGACCAATTTAGAAAAGCAATCAACATGGGTAAGGGCGTTGAAATCACAACCATTATGCGCATCCTTTCAAACCAAGCAGATTCGGTCGAAATTGTTGACTCAGTGGCAGCACTTTTAGACATTAAAACTGGCGACAAACAGGTACTTCTTGAAACAATTTCAGTATCCTCTCGTCTTGAGAAAGTTCTTGAGATAATCACTCACGAAATTAGTGTCTTGGATCTTGAGCGCATGATTAGCGTTAAAACTCAAAAGAGGTTTGAAGATCAGATGAAGAAAGCTATGCTTCGAGAGAAAAAGCGAACCATCGAGCAGGAGCTTGGTGAAGAGGACGAGCCAGGAGACGGCGACGACATTGCAGAATACAAGCAAAAAATTAAAAAGGCTAAAATGCCATCAAACGTTCAAGAGAAAGCCTTGAAGGAGCTAACTCGCTTAGAGCGAATGTCACCACACAACCCAGAAGGCGGATATATCCGAAACTATCTCGACTGGCTCACGGACATGCCGTGGTCAACAAAGACCGCAACCAGTGTCTCACTCACGAAAGCCAGTGATATTTTAGACAACGAACACTATGGTCTCGGGAAAGCCAAAGAGCGTATTTTAGAGTTCTTGTCAGTGATGAAGCTTAAGCACGAGAAAAACAAAGGCAAGAATGAAGAATTCCATCCGACAATTCTTTGCTTCGTGGGTCCTCCTGGTGTGGGTAAAACCTCCATTGGCCGCTCAATTGCAAAAGCACTCGGTCGAAAATTTGTGAGAATTTCCTTGGGTGGTATTCGAGACGAAGCTGAGCTTCGTGGACACCGACGAACCTACATTGGAGCACTCCCTGGACGAATTATTCAAGGTGTGAAGGATGCTGGTGCCAAGAATCCGGTATTTATGCTCGACGAGATAGACAAGCTTGGAATGGACTATCGAGGAGACCCTTCAAGTGCACTGCTTGAAATCCTTGACCCAGAACAAAACAAAGAATTCTCAGATCACTATTTGGAAGTACCATTTGATTTGTCAGAGGTTATGTTTATCTGTACTGCAAATGTACTAGATACCATTCCGGCACCACTTCGAGATCGTATGGAGATTATTCGCTTTGCGGGATACATCGAAGACGAGAAGTTTAATATTGCCAAGAAGTATCTCTGGCCAAAACAGCTTAAAACTCATGGAATAGAATCACAAAAAGTGACAATTGAAGACGAAGCATTGCACTCTGTGGTTAAGCGCTACACCAGGGAATCTGGGGTGCGTGACCTTGAGCGAAATTTGGCAACTATTTGTCGAAAAATTGCCCGAAAAGTCGCTGAAAAAGCGAAGTTTGGGAAAAAGATTACTGTTGAGGATATTCAAAAGTACTTGGGTCCTCAGAAGTTTAGCTCACTGATTGTCGGGAAAAGTGATGAAGTGGGAATGTCTACTGGACTTGCGGTAACCTCAGCCGGAGGAGAGATTCTCTTTATTGAAGTATCCTTAATGCCTGGAAAAGGAAAGCTCACGCTCACTGGACAGCTTGGTGACGTGATGAAAGAAAGTGCAAAGGCCGCTTTCACCTGGACTCGCTCACATTGGAGAGAGCTTGGGCTGACAGAAGACTTTGCAAACTCAACTGATGTTCACGTCCATGTTCCTGAAGGAGCAACACCAAAAGATGGTCCATCAGCAGGTATTGCCATGGCAACAGCACTTGTTTCAGCAGTTTCTGGAATCCCTGTTAAGAGAGATGTTGGAATGACAGGAGAGGTGACCCTTCGTGGGCGAGTACTTGAGATTGGTGGCGTAAAAGAAAAAGTAGTTGCTGGGCATCGAGCAGGACTCTCAACCATTATTCTGCCAAAAGACAATGAGAAAGATATGGAAGACGTGCCAGAGAACGTAAAGAAAGATATTAATTTTATATTTATGGAAAGCCTTGACGACGTGTTGGCAATTGCCTTGCAGCGTGATCCATTGAAGAAGTGGAAGGACCAAATACAAGGCAACCCTCATATTGCTCGAGCGTAAAAATTGCCGCCGCATTTAGCGACGGCGTTTTTTGGGACGGTTTTTACGCTTCTCTATAAAATTCCATCCAAGCTGATTCAACCTTTTACTTATAAATGGTTTTGAATACTTTCGTTTGAAAAGCTTCTTTATGAGACATGCAACATACTCTTGAGTCCAATCTGGTTTTTCAAATCCATAGTCAGTTGCAAGCTTTGTGCTGATAATTTTATAGATCGCTTTGATATCAGACTCAACAAATTTATTGAAATGCACTTTGAGTGACACTGAATTTCTTTTAACAACAAGATATCGAATGTTTGAAAGGGAATACTTAATTCGGTAATTCTCGTAAATATAATCACGGACATTAACGGCATTCCACCTTTTAGTTGTATCTTCAGTAATCACACTAATTAGTTCTCTCAATTGCTCTTCAGAGAGTCTTGAACTTTTATTTACTCGCTTTGCGCCCAAGCTTTTAATACCGTACTTATTCGCGTATATAATCCATCGTTGTACAAATGTCCGACTAACTCCAAGCTGTTCAGCAATTTCTCTAATACTAATCTTTGGATTACTGCGATACAGTGTTACCGCCTGAAACTTCAAGAATTTATAGTCCTTCTTCAAGAATCTTACTCCTCACCAATTGGTTTAATCTGCATGCTATTATACGCATCTTTGAAGTTAGTAGAAATAGGCAAGTATAGGGTATAATAGTGTGGCTAAACGGCCCCATCGTCTAGCGGCTAGGACAGCTGGTTCTCATCCAGCAAACTTGGGTTCGATTCCCAATGGGGTCACAAATTAGCGCTTTTTACCCCGAACCCTTGGGTAATGAGTTCTTGAAGCAAATCTTGAGGAAGTTTTAGTTGTATGTCAATTTTATCTGGTATAAGCTGATCTTCTTTTTTTCTTCCAGCTATGTGATCGCTTTTTAGTTTTGGTCTCGAGTACACAACTATTTGATGAATGATCATGTGGAGTAATTCATACATTTCATTATCATCTGTAAATGCTTTATTTGTAGCTTCTTTATATTTTTGAGAATAAAGCTCTAAGCTCGCTTCGTAGCCTATTGACATCACTTCTTTACTCAGTTGATTATCAATTTCATCCATTTTCTGCAAGTACATTCCTTCTTTATTTTTCCATTCAGTCAATTTTTCTTGTAATACAGTATTGTCAAAGGCTCCGATTTCATGCTGCTTGAGGATATTTACCTTCCTTTTGGGTAGAGCGTTTAACAGTCCTCTATACAATTCTCTTTCTGCTTTCAGACGTTTGGTATTAAGTCGTGTCGAGTCCAAGTTTCTTTGGTATTCATAAGTAGCCTTTGGGTCTATGAGAAGCTCTTTAACAAACGCTTTTACATACTTCTCCAATTCACTTGCAGGTATAGGAATAACAGGACATATGATTGGATACTTTTTTCTGTTTTTTCGATTACATTGATAAGAATAAGAGTACTTTTTACCTACATATTTGCGAGCACCAGTCCAAGATGCCTCCGAGTCTTTGGATGTACCAAGTTTTCTACAGTGATCACATTTAAGTAATCCAGACAAGAGATACATGTGTTTTTCAATCTTTTTCTTGCTAAGCGTTCGTCTTGCTGAAAGTGCTGATAATCTTCTTTGAGCAAACTCAAATAATGGTTTAGGGATGATAGGTTCATGCTTTATTAGCAACAGTTCCCAATCGGTGCGAGGTAAAGGTTTCCCATTTTTAGATTTAGCTTTATATCTAATACCTGTATAGACATCATCCATAAGAATTGAGCGAACAGTCTCCATTCGCCAATGGTGAAGATCATTAGTTTTACGAACTGAGCCTTTTCGTTTTCCATAATGTACTGCTGAGGCATCTGGGCTTAGTATTTCTTCCTTTTTCAAGATATCAGCAATTTGTTGTGGACTGAGCTTACTAACATTGAATAAGTTGAATATCCTTTCTACAACTGTTGCTTCATCATTAAATCTAACAAGGCTTGTTTGATTATCTTTCTGATAGCCATACGGTGCATTTGCACCCATAACCACACCTCTTTCGATTGCCTCCTCTCTCCCAAGATGTGTTCGAGATAGTATATTCTCTCTTTCTAATTCAGCCAGTACACCCATAATGCCAATCATTGCTCGACCAAAGGGTGTTGATGTGTCAATGCTTTCCGTTGCTGAAATAAAGGAAATGCCTGTTTTTTCAAAGAAATCCATTACATCCATGAGGATTTTTAGCTTTCGAGCAAAACGATCAATCTTGAATACGATAATGACATCAAAGGGTTTCCCCCCTCTCGGAGCGTATAAGTAATCTTCTTTTAATTGAGAGAACGCAGGCCTTTCGTCCAGCCCTATTGTTCCACTAACACCTTCATCAACATATACATGTTTTTCTCCAGCAAATATAAGGGAATCTCCTCCATTTTTTAGTTTTCCTTTTGTACGAAGTACTGCTTCGGCTGCTGTTCTTTGAATATCCAAACCAAACTTATCAACCTGATCGTCAGTTGATACTCTCAAGTAAAAGGCTGCTCTTAAAGGAGTTTCTTCGTTGTTTCCGTCCATATTTCTTTACTAATACTATTAGAGATATAATTAAGTTCCTGGTGTGCTCTCTCTATTTAGTATATTATACTATTTTTAGTGAGACTTCACCAATAGTTGAGTGAGGGTTAATTGAAGATGTTGATTTAGCATTCAACCGGAAATTACATGGCTCATTAGAGTTAATCCTCTCTTAGCCAGTATCGCTTCCAATTTTGCCTCGACTTTTTTTCTATCATATGCAATTTCTTCTTCAGGCTTCTGTTCTTGTGATATCGAAAGTTTTTCTTCAACAAGCAAATGTAGATTGTTTCTACCCAAATAGTCATTGAGCAACTTTATTACTGACAGTACAGGAATTACTGAGTCATTAACCATCTTTAGTGGTAATCCTATCTTTTCTTCTTGCTCCAACGCTTTATCAAGTCGTCTGACTAACTTTGGTAAAAGTTTTGATGATAGATACTCCATCTGTACTAAGGAAGCTTTTTGCAATGTAGATCGAAGTAAGTCTAATGCAACTTCCTGTTTTGCCACCAGTGTAATTCGTTTAGTGAGGCTCGCCTTGTGATACTTATTTCTGTAGTTCTCAACTGCCTTCGCACTGGGAAACTCAATTTTGGGGTACTGTTCACAAAGAGCTGCTAAGGTCTTTACAGGGGAAAGTTTGTGTGTCAGTAGTTCATCGAGCTTGATTCTTACTTCCTGAGGCAAAGCATGGATACTTGATTTAAAACCATCTCGTTTAAGCTGCGTTGCCTTTTGAAGATTAGCAACTCTGGTCAGATAGAAGTCATCTTGTGGATTAGCATTTGGATCAGTCATATTCGCTTACTTACATTATAGCGGAAAATGAGAGCATTTGATCCATCTACTTACAATTACTATCCTTCCATTTAGAAGGATGCTTACCTGGAGGATGGTAAATTATGCGTGGAACTTGTTATATGGTTCTTCATCTTTTTTAGCAAAAAATCATCTATGGTTGTAACCATGTATAAAATGATTTTTATACATGACCATTTTATCAGAAACTAAGGCAATGTCTCACAGGCAATACCATCTTTGTCCTGATCTAACCTATGAGGATCACTGCCAGGCCCACCTTGAGAAATAAAGAAAGCTTGTGCCTCTGCATGAGTACTGAAATCACCACAATCTTTGTCTCCGCCTGTATATGTATTGCTTGAATTGCCACTATTTGTATTGGTGTTTGCTGGTGCGGTTGTTGCTTTTGGCTGGGCTTGAGTTTTAACAGTCGGAGTGGGTGTAGCTTGACAGGCGGACCACAGTCCCTTGCTATTGTTTCTCGCTTCTTGTTCTGCTGATTTAAGTTGATCTTGGTACTTCACATCGGGCGGATATGAACTGGAATAAGCAAACCCTTCACTGACTAAAGTTAAATTAACCATTACATTATCTTTATACACATACCGAAGAAGTCGTCCGTATCTGTCAGTTTCAGATACATCCTTTTCCAGTCCCACAGTAGAACCCTCAACGAGTTGCTTATTTCTACTCGATGCTTCTGTACCATAGCACTGAACAGTAGTTCTTGGATCAACTGTTTCAGGAGTATCAATGCCAATGTAGCGAACAGTCCTACCGTCTTCAATTTGGATAGTATCCCCATCGACAACCTTAGTTACTTTGGCATATTCAAGGTTTAGATGGTTTAATGCGTCACTTGTTTGCCCCTGAGAGGTTTCTTGTGGCTTCTGAGACTCAGTTGTAGGGGTAGGTGATGGTTGAATAGTGTTTCTAACAACAGTTAATATGACCTCTGTGCGCTTCCAGTCACCAGCTTCAACCTCGATCTTATTTTCTCCTTCTATGAGAGGATATAAAGTCTCAAAGCTGCCGTTAGAAGCAGCTACTTGTTTATCATTGACCCATATTTTTCTATCGTTGGGTTCATAAGTACCCTTAATAAGGATTTGATCAGACTCTGTGGTGAATTGGTTATTCGGTTCAGTGACTGTCAGATGTGCTACTGGGTCTTTTGCGTACGCAATAACTGATACTGTCACTAAGAGAGCAAATAACCCGCCGACTCCAGCTGTAGCAATAGTTTTGATCTTTCTTGAGAGCTTTGGAGTTTTATAAAACCACCAAAAGAAAATACCAGGGATTGTTAGATATGGAAAAAGAAATACTCCGAGAACAACACCAATAACTATTAGCAGAAACTTTCTGTCTGATTTTAGCTTTGATATAAAACCGTTCATAAGTGAATTATACCTGAAATGAGTCAAAAATGAGTATTTGTCGGCCTAAACTACTTATTGAAGCTTATACACTATTTGTTCGACCTCATCCGTAGAGATACCGAAATGGTCAGCTGTTTCCTGAGTTGATTTTCGCTCCGCTTCATAAGAGTCGAACTGTCCACTGTAATTGTTATAGAGACTCATAGCGTATTTAAAGATTTCTTTTTCATTGTCTGTTCCTTGTAGGTTTTGTTGCTCGGATCGTGGAGTTACCTGACTGACTGGTAACTCAGCAAAAGATGACTTTTCGGTAATCATTTGCCTTTCTGCGTCATATTGAAATACCATTTTGCTATCCTTGCCTATTTCTTGAGCAATTTCCCGATCTAATTTAGTTTTCAGTACCATTTGTGGATTTGAAGATGTTGGATACCACGCCATAGTCCAAGCCTCATTAACACCCAGATCTTTCATAAACAGTGAAGCAAATATCTCCGTACTTTTTAGCTTGACTGCGTTTGCTGCCAGATTGCCAGCATCATCTTCATAAAACTCAACAACAACATTGTACTTACCGCCAGTGAAGGCATAGTTTTCCGCGACTGGGACTACTCGCATTTCTTTCAAATGTTGCTCATCTACAATATCTCTAACTGCTTTTTCAATCTCTACTTGCGAATTATTTTCGACCATATTCTGTGACTGCTCTGTGCCAGTAGTACCACCTTGAGTAGCGTATCGTCCCTGCTTTAGTCCTGATTGAAAGCTCTCTTGTACATCAGAAATACCTGAGGCAAGCACGCCAATAACTACAACTACTCCGACAATGATTAGTATTTTTTTCATAGTCATTTACCCTTATCAATTTTTAAGGGTGTATAGGAGGTATTATAGCACGAAATAGATGAGTACGCTATATAAAATCCTATGAGTACTCTGGACAATATGATAGATGGGAATATCTTTTCATACACCACAATCAGAGACGGAGAACAAGAAGCTCAGAAGGGAGTTCACCAGAAAACTGAGTGAAAGACTGAGGGAGGTGAGAAAAAGTAAAAAACTGACTCAACAAGAGCTTGCAGAAAAGTCAGGATTACATCTCACTTATGTTGGTCATTTAGAGCTGGGTAAATATCACCCTACTGTATTTGTGATGTGGAAGATTGCAAAAGCGTTAGATGTCTCAATGAATGAACTCACTAATGTCTGATTAAAAGTAATCTTCGTTTCTCTTTTCTTTGAATCCATATAAGTCAAGACAGGTTTTCTTGATTTCTTCCTCTCCTGTAATTTTTTTCTTATTTGCAATGAGACTACCTGTCCGAAAAAACTCATTGTCATCTTTTCCTAAATCACGTCCTCGCTCCGTGTGTTCGTCTATGGCGTATTCAGGTATTTCGGGTTTCCATCCCTCTTCTTTTCTTTTAAGCAAAACACCACCTAAATAGTCTACATGTCTGGATTTATTACTTCGAGCCAGATACGAGACGATAAAACCGAGGATATTATTATCAACCTGGATTATTTTCTTTACCTTATCCTGAGCCAAAAGAGAGGAGTAGGCACTACTAACCAAAACCATCGCCTCGGGGTTTGCCAATCCAATATCTTCACCACAAATTACCTGTAATCTCCTGAAACAATACCTCCAGAATCCTGAATCATTCAATTCAAATGCCCAGTATGAAGCCATCAACTCATTGCCTCTGCGGATGTCTTTCTGTAATGCACTGACTATTTCATCTAACTTATATCCATTTTTTGTTCTTAGTTCAAATCCTTTATATTTCTCAACTTTTTGTTCCTCGGATTCCGTTGGTGTGTTTATTAACTTTTCCTGTTTTGTTTTCATATTTTGATCTGTGTTATTTGCGACAGGGTGTCGCATTGTTTAATGGGTAATTTCTTAGGTACTGTAATGAGAGTTATAGCTGGTTGAGTCATATTTTTAGCTAAAATTGATACTGTTAAATGTCTCGTAATACTTTGGCAGATCAGATTTTTTCTTGATGTTGTCGTTGTACACCTGGAGCATTTCCAAACTTTTATGCCTTGTGTACTGTGCAACAGTAAGAATGTCTCCCTTGTACGACTGGATTAGTTTTGTGGTGAAGTAATGACGGAAACCATGAACTGTTTTATCAATCTCAAGGCTTCTGAGAATCGGGTTTATAAGGCAGCGAATAGATTTAGTGGTTAAGCGGTGATTTCGACTGTTATTGCTGGTACTGGTGAATAACGCTCCATCTGCAACCCTGTACTGCCTGAGGTAGTCTCTGATGGCTGAAACTGTCACTGGATGCAGATCAACAGCTTCTGTGTCGTCTTGTCCTTTGCCTTGTACAAAGGCTACTTGTGAAACCAGATCAATTTCAGTCACATCCAAGCGAACTATCTCGACTTGCCTAAGTCCTTGCAGGATGAGCAAACTTAATAATGCTTTTTTGCGACAGATGTCTCTATTATTTTCCTGCTCTTGGATGTAACGTAGGATTCTCTGTATTTCATCTTCGGTGAAACCATCCTTTTTATGTTTTCTGCTTTGCTGGAACGACTTGATATTTTGCGTAATATCAATCGGTAGGAATCCTTGTCGATGTAGTTCTTTACAATACACTCTTGCCACAATCAGATACTTATTCTTGGTGCTGACAGCAAAATCAGTTTTTTGAGACAAGTTTCTTTTGTATTCCAAATAACTGTTCTTATTGAAGCCTCTCTCCTGAATAAAATCAATAAACATCTTGACTCGTGAGCTGTACTCCTGTCTGGTAGTCTCTAAAACATCCAAGTTGGCAAATATCTGTGCGTTCCAATCAATCCAATCAATAGGTACTAAATTATTTTCCATATCCATCTCTGCTCCAAAGGAGCAACTCAAATAACTGGTAGCTTTTTCGGGTGGAGTTATTGATCCGTCTGATGATTTCGGCTTGGGAGAGTTGGACTGGAGATTTCCTGATTTTTCTTTTCCTAATTTCTTTACTTTTCATCTTCATATCAATCTAAATTGTTAATTTGGAATGTATAGTTTATAGCGTAACAGAGACCAAACTGATGTCAAATTGAGGGTATCCACAAAGGTTGATTTGATAGGCCATAGCGTAATTTTGAAAATGGGTATTGTTTTGAAACTGTACGCGTACTGTCACCAAACTTTGGAGATATTTAGTATAATTCAGAAGTGATTTAAGCTTATCTATTATGCAAATTACTTACTTTCCTTATTTACCACTCAAAGAAAATGAATGTGTTGATTTTGGTGATGGCTTAATCATTTGGCATTTCTATTCACTTGCAGAGAAGTATATCCCAGACCAAGACATGCGGGTTTTAACTAAGAAGTTGATGGATGCAAATGTTCAAGGAGAATCACAGGAAAAAGTTAAAGGCATAGCAGTTGCTTCGATAAGTAATACCGATTTTCGCACATTCAATGACTCCGAAGAACGCCAAATACAAGAAGCTAAGCTGATGCTTTTTATAAGCAAAGTTGCAAAAACTAATACGACTATTTTAGGTTCAGGTGCGGATGGTTGGTCGCTTTCCACGTCAGAGAACTTTGAACCTGTGTATCAAAACTTCCAAATAGGAAATGATCACATCGCTGAAAGAGCTGGTTACATTATCAATGTGGGTATTGGAGGCTACAAAATAAACGAGAAGAAGTTTCATAAGCCAAGTCATGTCTCTATCTCTCCGTATGGTTTATCACTCGATAAGGAATTACTCAATCAATTGTTACGTCTGAGAAAAAGGAATGGTAAAAGATTGTTTAGAAGAATCTTGAGAGCCACAGAATTGCTATTCCAAGCTTATTACAACAATACAAATGTTAGTAGGAATGCTCGAATCCTGCTTATTGCAGCAGCATTTGAGACCCTTCTGGATTTAGAAGAACCAGCAAGAAAACACTTCAAGGACTATGTAGAAAAATACTGTGATCTTCCTGTGGAAGCAAAGTATAGGCACTACTATTATGTTCGATATAGAGATAGAGATAGAGCAAGACGAGACAAAGACAGGAGCATAAAAGTATTATGGGCGGACTCATTTTTCAATCTGCGGAATCAAATTATTCATGGAGACGTAGTTCAAGAAAGCCTATATCAATTCAAAGATGGAGATCGACACTTGGACATATCAATTTTATTTTTTGGGCTTCTTATCAAGAAGTTAATCAATGAGCGTTCAGGAAGGCTCAAGCCATTTGCGGATCACATTGAGTGGAAACAGCGAGATGATGGAACGACTGGTTTTCATTATGAGGACAGATCAGCCGCAGTATCCATTGCAAGAGGAATAAGACAAGCGTATATTGATGCCAGAAAAAAGAAACCAGCCTGAGAATATCCCATAACTCCCTTTAACCCTCACTCAACTCTTGATATAATTAGCGCATGATTTTTAGAGGTCTTTTTATCGGCGTGGATCAATACAAGTTCGGTTATATTCCCTGGCTTAGATGTGCCAAGCGAGATGCAATTGCAATGCACGCTCTTTTTACGGATACCCTTGGAGGTCAAACAAAATTGGTTGTTGATAAACAGGCCACTCGAGCTGAAATAGAAAAAGAGTTTCAGGAGCTGAGCCAATGTAGTGAATATGACGTTGTGGTTATCTACTTTTCAGGTCACGGGACAGACACCCACGAGCTGGTTACCTATGATGCAGACCGAAATGACCTCACAAACACCACAGTCCCACTTGAGATATTAACGGAGTGGTTCTCAAAAATACCGGCAAAACGTATGATCTGTATCCTGGATTGTTGTTTCTCCGGTGGTATGGGAGCTAAAGTTTTTCAAACGGGTATTCAGTCTAAAGACCTTAAATCAGCCGATGATCTGATAAAGCAGCTTTCAGGCGATAGCAAACTTATTTTCACTGCTTGTTTAGGCACAGAGGAGGCATGGGAAAATCAAAAGCTCGGACACGGATACTTGACCTATCATCTGTCTGAAGCTCTCTTGGGAGCTGGGGAGGTGCGGGAGGCCGATAAGATTGATGTTTATAAGTTGTTCAGTTTTGTAACTAAGAAGGTCAAGGACAGTGTAGCTACAATTGGGAAAATCCAAACTCCAACATTAACTGGAAGAATCGAAGGAGAGCTTAAATGGCCGATATTTCAACAAGGTGCAGTATATACTGCTGCTTTTCCAGACCGAACAATTGCAACTGTGACAGAAGATATTAAAAGTCTTTCCGTATATGGTTTTTCAGCGGATATTCTTGATGCATGGGCTGGATCGGTTAAGACATTGAATCAACTCCAACTGGATGCCATTAACGATTTTGGTCTTTTGAAGGGAAAGCACTTGGTTGTTTCCGCACCAACTTCTTCAGGAAAGACCATGGTTGGAGAGCTGGCAGCACTACACGGAATCAGGATAGGACAAAGAGCTTTTTTCCTTTTACCACTTAAAGCACTTGTTAGTGATAAGTATGCTGCTTTTAATGATACCTACGGCAGATTTGGATTAAAAACGATCAGAGCAACCGGAGATCACAGTGATGACATTCCGGCTTTAATGAGAGGGCAATACGATATTTGCCTGATGACTTATGAAAAGTTTGCTGCTCTTGCTTTATCCAGTCCTCATATTCTTGAACAGGTTGGTGTAATTGTTGTTGATGAAGTACAAATGATTGCCGATGAGAATCGAGGAGTAAATCTTGAGTTCATTTTGACTCTCGTGAAGATGAGAAGATTACACGGCATAGAACCTCAACTGATTGCTTTATCAGCAGTAATTGGAGATACAAATGGTCTCGAGAGGTGGCTTAGTGCTGACCTACTACGAAGAACTGAAAGACCAGTCCCTCTCGAAGAAGGAGTTATAACCGGAAGTGGTACTTTTCGCTATCTTGACGCTTTACAGGCAGAAAAGCAAACTCAGTCTTATATTCAACCATCATACATAAAAGGGTCGAGTCAGGACGTTATTATTCCGTTAGTCCAAAAGTTGGTTGCAGAAAACAAACAAGTAATTGTTTTTCGAGAGACAAAAGGAGAGGCACGAGGATGTGCGTTATACCTAACCAGAAACTTGGAGTTACAACCGGCCCAGGCAGTAATTGACTTGCTCCCCAAAGCTGACCTTTCTAAATCATCAACTGATTTACACACTGCATTAGCGGGAGGAGTTGCGTTTCATATTTCTGATTTGAATCCCGAAGAAAGAAAACTCATAGAAGAATACTTCCGAGCAAAAGATACCAAATTGAAAGTGATAGTCGCTACGACCACTTTAGCAATGGGTGTGAATACTCCTGCTGATGCGGTAGTTATTGCTGGACTCGAACATCCTGGTAATCAAGCATATTCAATAGCGGAATACAAAAACATGGTTGGTCGTGCGGGGCGTTTAGGATACTCACCTAAAGGGTTTTCTTATTTAGTGACTATGACAGCAAGTGACGAACACAATTACTGGCAAACCTATGTCTTGGGTAGTCCAGAGAACTTAGAGTCCAAGTTTTTCAATGGAAATACTGATCCTCGATCTCTTGTACTGAGAGTTTTAGCAGTCTCACAACGATACGCAAGCCAAGGAATGAGTGCAGAGGATATTTCTTTATTTTTGGAAGAAAGCTTTGGATCATTCCAGCAGAAGCAACAAACTGTGCAATGGAAGTGGGATAGGAGTCATACAGCCTCAATGCTTAGTGAGTTAGAACAGAATGTTCTTGTACAAAACGATGGCACGGGCCTTTACTCTTTAACACGCTTAGGTTGGGTGGCAGGTAAAAGTGGCCTTGAGGTTGAATCAGTGTTACGAATCGTCAGTGCAATTCGACCACTTCAGGCTTCAGAAATAACTGATCCAGTGCTTATTACTGTTTCACAACTTACCGTTGAATTAGATAATGTCCTGTTTCCGATAAACCGCAAAAGCACAGAAAAAGAACCACAAACATGGCAAAGAGAACTTCAGGGACAACATATACCTCGCCACGTATTAGACTCTGTATATCGCAATGTAAAAGATCAACCGACAGCCACTTTAAGAGCAAAAAAAGCCGTCTCTTGTTTACTTTGGATGACAGATAAACCTTTATCGGAGATTGAAGCAACGATGACCCAATTTGGTGGTAGTACTGGAGGTGCGGCTGGACCAATTAGAGGTGTGGCTTCAAGAACCTGCGATGTCTTATCCGTTGTAGCGGATATTGCTCAGGTACTTCATACAGACCTCAATTTGGGTGATCGAATTGAAAAACTATTAGTTAGGCTTGAAATAGGTATACCCTCCGGAATTGCTCAGCTTGCAAAATACACAGGTGCTTCTCTAAACAGAGGAGATTATCAAAGACTTATGGGAGCGGGCTTGTCCGACTTAGAATCTATTGAAAAAGTAGGAGAGGAAAAATTGTTAGAATGCGTAGACGGTTCATCGGTGAAACTGGAAGAAATAAGGAAAGCCTCAGAAAAGAAAAAAGATATGGACGAGGATGACAAGTTCACTACCCCAATCTTGCCTCAATATGAGGCTTGATGCTAAACACTCCGAGTAAGTGTATGGAGCTTATGCAAAACTTGCATGTCTTGAGATTCAGTTGAGGATATTGTCACTTTGAGAGATTTGATTGGTGTTAAGTGGCTGTTGAATATGATTTCCTTCTCCTGATATACCAACTTTGTACCAGGGGTCATAAACTGTCTTACTACTTCTTCCACTCTCGGCAGTTCTTCTTGCGATTGCTTGTTTTTGTTTTTCATTGCTTCCTATTCTAACAATTATTCGATCTAAATGGTATCGAGTGAAGATCAAGGGGTACTTATCGTAATACTTAGTTGGTATAATATACCCATCGGTTATACCAGGTAGTTCCTGGTAAGAATTGGTTGCCCACAATTTCATCAAGGTTCAGCGCGACCCGTTGGCCTACTCAAAAAAGCCTGATGTGGCTTGCTAATCTTCGCTCGAATTGTTCGAAATGTCGTTTTAGAGCCTGTAATGTAGCTTTTTCTTCATATGTAGTCCCTGATCTAAAGCTCTATAATATGTATAATTATGTGCATTCAAATAATAGATATTCTCACAGGAACAGCAAATTTTTTAAATAATGCCGCAGTAGGCGCTTTCCTTGGTGCATTTTTTGCTTTCATTTTTGGAATTATTGCCTACGACTATACTAAGCATAGAGAAAAATGGAAAGCCCACCATGGCGGAGTAGTTAAAGCTGAACGTCTATTAAACCGCCACCTTAATCAGATTTCTGGGAATATACATCTTTTGAAAGGAGCGCTTGATACCTATGTAAAAAACGCTTTTAGTGAGAATGGTCTCAATCCGATAGAAGACATTGATTTGGCGATTGATTTTCATAATATTGGAATAATAAATGTGTATATGGATTATCAATCTCTTGTAGAGAAAGTGAATCATGATCTGGGGAGCTGGAATCGATCAAATGATCGTCAATTTACAGCCGCACTTAGCGGAGTTGTTCATCCCGCTGATATTGCGGTAAATAGAAAGCATCTTGCAGATAGGACAAAAGAAATAATTCAGCACTTGGAAGATCTCATGCAGGAAACATATAGTACCGGTGCGTACATTCGTGAATTTTTGAAATTTGATAAGAGAGCACGATTCGCGAGGCTGAAATATACCGAGAATATATCAATCTCAGAAGAGCAAGTAGCTGCCGAAAGAATTGTTTTTGTTCAACAAAGTGAAGACACTATGAAAAAAGATCGAGAAGGACGTCTTAAAAAATACGCACCCTAATACTCAGATACTTCATTTCTGAATTGATATCGTTCTTTTAGATAAAATAAACTTCGTTTTGATGAATGAGAGTGCTTCTTGCCGTTCTTCTATTGTTCTAACCTGAAGAATATGCAAAAGATAGTTTTTTGTCATTTCATTTTTATCTGCTGAAGTCTGCGTAATTCTGTTAAATTCTCCTAAATGACCATCGATAAATTCTTGGTGAAGTACTTGGGTTTTGAGTCGGTGGTAGCGTTCTATATCCTCCTGAATTTTTCTTGTCACTCCAGTGTGATTAAACTTAATCTTGTCGATATTAGCGATCAACTGTTTTATCAAATCATTCTCAGTAATATATGGCTCGTCACACTCATAGTTAAGTGACCTACCACAGTGATAGTAAGTGTGCTTAACAAATCCACCATGTTTTAATTTCCTAAGTTTTTCTTCGGCTGTTACGCCACCACCACATCCGCCACATTTGAAGATGCTTTTGAATGGGAATATTTTATTCTTATAGCCTTTAGGGACAGTTTGCAAAACAGATTGGACTTTATCGAAAAGTTCCTTAGTAACGAGTGGTTTATGTTTTCCCTGATACCAGGTACCACTCCCGACTGGGAATTCAAATTCGCCATAATAAAATGGATTGTTGAGAGTTGAGTAAACCTTGCTCAGTGGCATATTGTTTCCTAATCTGGTTGTAAATCCTATCCGATCTAGCCAATTCTTGATTGCACGACCGCTGTGACCTTGAAGTGCCACTCTTTCGAACATTTGAGTAATAAATGATGATCGTTCAGGATCAAGAATTATTAGCTCATCAGTGTGCCCATTGCCATCCTTATTAAGATACCCCGCTGGAGCAATACTTGGTCGCCAACCCATGGCGCATTTAGTCCTCAATCCTCGTTGAACATTTAATCCTTTATTATCATTTTCTAGCTTTGCTTGAGAACAAAGAATCATTAGCAAAAACTTTTCATTGGGGCTGTTGGAGAAGCTTTGGGAGTAGGTTTGGATTTTTATTAATTTTCCTTGATCCATGAGGTCAACTACAGATCCCAAGTCTCCTGCGTTGCGACTCAGTCGGTCAGGAGCCCATGTGAG